>Ga0137307_100176_pt1 | contig 99584 bp, 82 predicted proteins | sample NAcewD2O_March_2_FD_97180 | JGI IMG/M metagenome (GOLD analysis project Ga0137307, IMG submission 97180) | Mouse cecal microbial communities from Vienna, Austria - N-Acetylglucosamine amended D2O_March | ecosystem: Host-associated > Mammals > Digestive system > Large intestine > Cecum | place...
CCGCACTTTCGTGCCTCAGCGTCAGTAGGGCGCCGGAAGGCTGCCTTCGCAATCGGGGTTCTGCGTGATATCTATGCATTTCACCGCTACACCACGCATTCCGCCTTCTTCTCGCCCACTCAAGGCCCCCAGTTTCAACGGCCGGACGGGGTTGAGCCCCGAATTTTTACCGCTGACTTAAAAGCCCGCCTACGCACCCTTTAAACCCAATAAATCCGGATAACGCTCGCATCCTCCGTATTACCGCGGCTGCTGGCACGGAGTTAGCCGATGCTTTTTCTCCGGGTACTCTCCGGGCCGGGACACGTCCCGGCCCTTGCTCCCCGGCAAAAGAGGTTTACGACCCGTAGGGCCTTATTCCCTCACGCGACTTGGCTGGTTCAGGCTTCCGCCCATTGACCAATATTCCTCACTGCTGCCTCCCGTAGGAGTCTGGACCGTGTCTCAGTTCCAGTGTGGGGGGCCTTCCTCTCAGAACCCCTACGCATCGTCGCCACGGTGGGCCGTTACCCCGCCGTCAAGCTAATGCGCCGCATGCCCAGCCGCCACCGGATTCCTCCTTTCGCCCGGACCGGATGCCCGGTCCGGGCGGCATGGGGTATTAGGCCGGGTTTCCCCGGGTTATCCCCCTGTGGCGGGCAGGTTCCATACGTGTTACTCACCCGTGCGCCGGTCGCCGGCAGGTGCAGGCAAGCCTGCACCCCCGCTGCCCCTCGACTTGCATGTGTTAAGCCTGTCGCTAGCGTTCATCCTGAGCCAGGATCAAACTCTTCGTTGTTGCTATCTTGTTTTTCTTTCTTTTCAAAAAGAGATGTTTGCGGCGCGCCCCGGAGGGCGGCGCGGAGACAGCGGCCAAGAAGTGTCCGGTACCCGGCCCGGCTGTTACCTTTGTAAAGTATTGTGTCGGATTGACGGAGTGTTCATGCGCGCGGCATCGCCGCGCCTCACTCCTGTTTTCTTGTACTACTTCGTCTTGGTTATTGCAAAACTATCAATGTGCTCGCGCTTCCGTGTCGCCGGGAACCCTTCCGGGAAACCCCGTCGGAAAAGCTCTGCAAAGTTACGGCGAATTTTCCGAACCGGCAAATTTTTCGCAACTTTTTTTTTCGAACCGCCGAACCGGGACCCGGCCCCGGGCGTTACCTCCCTGAGGGGGAGGTGCGCGGCCTCCGCCGCGGCGCCCGCTTCGTTTCCGAAAGCGGGTGCAAAGGTACGCACTTCCCACATACCCTCCAAATTTTTATGCGACTTTTTTTGAGGAAATTTACAAAAAAACGACAGGATTTATTGTAAAATCAAGGGTAATTATAAGCATATCAATCGCTTAACCCCCATCAAAAATTTTACTTAAATTTTCAGGCCAAAACCATGATTTTACCCATCAGGCCCTGCCTCTGCAAAATTGCAGAACCATTTATTTTTTTGAACGGCATAAACGGATTAGCTATCTTTGCATAGAAATATCAATAAAACGAACACCCAGCAATAATGAAGGTAGTAAATTTTGCGGAGAAAAACTCCCTAATCAGCCAGTACATGACAGAGCTGCGCGATGTAAATATCCAAAAAGACATGCTGCGTTTCCGCCGAAACCTTGAAAGGATAGGTGAAATAATGGCCTATGAAATCAGCAAAACCCTCGATTATGACACGGTCGACACACTCACACCCCTGGCCATGGCAAAAAGCGAGGTGATAGCGACACAGGTTGTACTCGCCACGATTTTCCGTGCAGGAGTCCCTTTCCACCAAGGATTCCTCAACTATCTCGATCACGCGGAAAACGCATTTGTATCGGCTTACCGTAAATATAAGGAGAAAGAAAACTTCGATGTATGCATCGAATACCTTGCTTCCCCGCGAATCGACGGCAAAACCCTTATCCTCGCCGACCCGATGCTGGCAACGGGAGCTTCAATGGAATTAAGCTACCGGGCACTGCTCACCAAAGGCACCCCTGCCCAGATCCATGTAGCCTCAGTCATAGCCTCGCAACAGGCCGTTGACTACGTGGCCGAACACTTCCCATCCGACCGTACCACGATATGGATTGGAGCCATCGACAAAGAAATCAACTCACATTCATATATAGTGCCGGGACTTGGGGATGCAGGCGACCTCGCTTACGGCACAAAAGAATAAGACCTCAAAAAAACCTCTGCCCGGAGGAATATAAAATAATTTTTACGACTTACTCCCCGCTTTAGTTGTTATAATAAGGAGAGGGATACCAAAGGGGCATATCCCCTCCTTAATTATATATAGGTATGTAACGGCCATGCAATCACCGGCCACACACACAATCCCAAATAGAAAAAACAACGCACATACATCATCATGGAAAAAATGTTACGCGACATGGCGCTAGCCTATCATCGCAACCCCCGCCCTGGCAAAACCGAAGTCATTCCCACCAAACCCTACGATTCACCGGCCGACCTTGCATTGGCCTATTCCCCGGGGGTGGCATACCCGTGCCTGGAAATAAAGGATGACGAAAACAAAGTATGGGAATATACCAACAAGGGAAACCTCGTAGCGGTAATTTCAAACTGCACGGCAGTGTTAGGACTTGGCGACATAGGTGCAAAAGCCGGTAAGCCCGTCATGGAGGGAAAGGCATTGCTGTTCAAGATTTTTGCCGGACTCGACTGTTTCGACATCGAAATCAACGAAAAAGACCCCGCGCGGTTTGTGGAAATAGTGAAAGCACTCACCCCTACCTTCGGCGGCATAAACCTTGAGGACATCAAATCTCCCGAATGCTTTGAAATCGAAAAACGCCTCAAAGAAGAATGCGACATCCCTATTATGCACGACGACCAGCATGGCACAGCCATCATATCGGGCGCCGCACTGCTCAACGCCCTCGAACTACAAGGGAAAAAAGCCGGGGAGATAAAGATGGTGGTCAACGGCGCGGGAGCTGCAGCAGTGTCATGCACCAGGCTTTATGTAGCCCTCGGCGTCAAACCCGAAAACATAGTGATGTGCGATTCAAAAGGGGTGATACGCGCCGACCGCGAAGGTCTGTCGCCGCAAAAAGCCCAATTCGCCACCACCCGCGACATCAATACCCTGGAAGAAGCCATGCGGGATGCCGACCTTTTCCTCGGCCTTTCGGTGAAAGATGTGGTTACACCAGGCATGCTTAAAAGCATGGCACCCAAACCCATAGTGTTCGCCCTGGCCAACCCCGACCCCGAAATAGCCTACGAGGTGGCTGTGGCCTCACGCCCCGACCTGATTTTTGCAACCGGCCGCTCCGACTTTCCCAACCAAATCAACAATGTGCTCGGATTCCCCTACATATTCCGAGGCGCGCTTGACTGCGGGGCATCGGCAATAAACGAGCCGATGAAGCTGGCGGCAGCACATGCCATCGCGGCATTGACCCACCTCCCTGTTCCCGACCGCATCAAAGAAGCGTATGAAAAGCCCGACCTGGCATTCGGGGCGGACTATATATTGCCGAAGCCTATGGATCCCCGTCTACTTGAAACCGTATCCACAGCCGTGGCAAAAGCAGCTATGGAAAGCGGGGTAAGCCGACGGCCAATTACCGACTGGACGGCTTACTCCAAACATCTGAAAGATCTCGGAAGCCAGTGCGGCGACGGGGTGTGCTATTCGCAACTGCTGAATTCACGTGAAACCCTCGAACGCATAGCAAGCCGCCTCGGTTACAAACTCACCTGACAACCTATAACTTCCGACTTAAAACTTATAACTCAAACCCGCACTTCACCCCGTTATCCGCAACTTCCAAATGCGCCGTGGCTCCCAGCAGCAACGGCGCATTTTCCTCGATATGCCCCATCGGCAGCCCATAAGCACGAGGGAATGAGTAAGGACGGAAAAAACGCTCCATCATCTCCTCAACCGAGGCATGGTCGGCCGACGGACGATATTCGGTAAACTGCCCTATCAGCAACCCGCCAAGCCTGTCGAACACACCGCGCAGACGCAGTTGCCACAAAATGCGTTCCACCTTATATATAGGTTCGGCAATATCCTCCAAAAACAGCACACATCCAGGTTCTATATCATCAAAACGGGTGCCGATCAGCCCTCCCAAAACGGCCAGGTTACCACCTACCAACCTTCCGCCAGCACTCCCGTTAAAATTAAACTTATGCGCATCACACGAAAAACCTGCTTCCCCACCACGCAAAATCCCGATTTCCTTTTCATAACATGCAAAGCCTCCTGCGCCGCGCCCGATATGTTTGGCCATCGCGGCATGCAGCGACGCCACACCTTTCCTGCGCCACAAGGCATGCAGCGCCGTGATGTCGCTGAAGCCTATAAGCCATTTATGAAACATGGTTTCAGGCAGGCGGTCAAGTTCGTCAAGCAGATGCACGGCACCATATCCCCCACGGGAACACAGCACACCCTTGATAGACTCATCCTCCAGAGCCTTGCGCAAATCGGCCACACGCGCTTCGGCCGAAGCGCTGAACGACCCGCATTCACCCTTGGCATGAGGCATCACCACCGGCTCAAAACCCTCGCGGCCTAACTGGCCGACAGCGGCATCAATAAGTTCCGGCGCTATTTTCGACGCCGGGGAAACAATCGCAACCCTGTCGCCGTTGCGCAACGGGGCGGGTATGACAATCTCCTTGGACACTTCCATAACGTCAACCGCAATTCAATTAACCTTCACCGGGATGCCGGTGGCAGCTGTGATTTTCCCGGCAATAACACGCAGCTCATCCTCCGGCACTTTCACCAACGATTGCGCCGGGGTGGCACGGTCAAGCGAATATATCATCACCTCGCGCGGCATGATGGCACGATAGGCATCAATCAACGCATCCACTTCCTCGGCAGTGGTATTATCGATTTTCACACCTTCCCATTCCCCGCGCAGCATCATCGTCTGTATTATCCCTGTTCCCTTAAACACTTTAAGCCGCTCAACAACAGCCTCTGCCGTAAAACCGGGCATGTTCGGGCGATCGACCAGCCTCACAGTGCCGTCCAAAGCCGAATCGAGTTTAAGGATATTATTGTCGACCTTTTTCAACGCCCCGACAACATCATCCCTGTCTATCCGTGTCGAATTGGTAAGGACACTGACTTTGGCCGACGGGAAAAACCGGTCGCGCAGGGCGAGTGTGTCATCCACAATCCCCGCGAAATCCGGATGCAACGTAGGCTCACCATTCCCAGAGAAAGTTATCACATCGAGCCCGCTCCCGGATGCCTGCATGTCACGCAGTTTCTCCTCAAGCCGGCTTCTCACCTCGCTACGCGACGGCAAACCGGAAACACCGGCGCCCTGGGCATTGAAACCGGCCTCGCAATAAAGACAGTCGAACGAACACACCTTCCCGTCGTTGGGCGACAGGTTCACACCCAGCGAAATGCCGAGCCTGCGTGAATGAATCGGCCCGAAAACAGTCGAATGAAAAAGCACACGTTGCATAGAAAATTCTGGTTAAAATTGAAAACGGGACTCGTTTAATCCGTTAAACGCGCCCCGTCAATCATGATTATCAAACATCAACCATTCTTGGTTAAATGTCAGGCATACCTCTCTTTAAGAACGGCAAACCTTTCTGATTACTATCTGAAAAGAATTGGAAACATGTTTCAACCAACGAGACTACACCGTAAGGATTTCCTTCTCCTTGGCGGCAAAAAGCTCATCGATCTGCTTGAGGTATTTGTCGTGGATTTTCTGGGCTGTCGCCTCGGCATCCTTTTCCACATCCTCGGGCATACCCTGCTTCACGGCCTTCTTAAGCCCCTCGATAGCATCACGGCGTGCATTACGCACCGACACCTTGGCCTGCTCGGCTTCACCTTTCGACTGCTTTACCAGCTGCTTGCGGCGCTCCTCGGTCAGCGGGGGAATCGAAATGCGGATAACCTCGCCGTTGTTTTCAGGCGTGATTCCAAGCTCGGAATTGATAATGGCCTTCTCAATCTCCTTAAACATCGATTTTTCCCACGGCGTAATGGCAATAGTGCGGGCATCGGGCACCGCGATATTTGCCACATTCGAAATCGGGGCAGCGGAACCGTAGTAGTCAACACGGATTCCTTCGAGAATTTTGGGATTTGCCTTTCCGGCACGTATGCGTGCCAGGGTCTCGTCAAGATAGGCCACCGCCATCTCCATTTTTTCCTCAGCCGGGCCGAGGTAGGTTTTCGGGTCAGTCATATTATTTTGTCCTTTTTACAATTTTCGATACTTTAACAATCTCAGGCCATGAAGTGATTCAACTTCGTTTCAAACCGTCAATAAACAAGTGTGCCGATAGGTTCGCCGTCAAGAACCTTTTGAAGGTTCCCGGGGGTATCCATGTCGAACACAACAATCGGCAGACGGTTTTCCTTGCAGAGGGCTGTGGCAGTGAGATCCATCACCTTCAATCCCCGGGTGTACACCTCGTCATATGTAATCTCCTGGAACTTCGTAGCCGTAGGGTCTTTTTCGGGATCGGCGGTATAGATGCCGTCTACACGCGTACCCTTGAGCATAACATCGGCCTCGACCTCCACCCCGCGCAACGCGGCCCCTGTATCGGTCGTAAAAAACGGGTTGCCCGTTCCCCCGGAAAGGATGGCCACCTCGCCACGCTCCAAAGCCTCGATGGCATGCCATTTGCTGTAATACTCACCTATGGGATACATATTGAGCGCCGTAAACACACGTGCCTTCTGCCCGGCTGCATCAAGGGCCGAACTCAATGCCAGGGAATTGATAACCGTTGCAAGCATTCCCATCTGGTCACCTTTGACACGGTCGAAACCCTTGGCCGCACCCTGCATGCCGCGGAATATATTCCCGCCACCGATTACGATGGCAACCTGCACGCCGCTGTCGGCAACTTCCTTTATCTGACGGGCATACTCACCCAGCCGAACCGGGTCGATGCCGTAATGCTGCGCACCCATCAGCGATTCCCCGCTGAGCTTAAGCAGCACTCTCTTGTATTTGGTCCTCATGCGCTATGTAGAATCTTATACGGGATTTAATGCCATCCCTTATTATGGACACAAAAATAGTGAAATTATTCATTGTGCCAAAATCCAAGTGCCCGAACCCGTTTCACCCGATAGCTTTTTGCCATAATCTCGTGCCGTTGTGGCAACATATGGACATTATTACAACCGAAACGCCTATATTTCTGACATCCGCATAATAGTTTTATTGTTCATAAGCAGTTTTTGGGAAAACCTTCATATTATTAACCCTTTAATTCTTCACTTATGGGAATAAAACCATTTCGGTTTCGGAAATCAACGACCATTCCCACATCGTGCCCACCCGTAACCTCGCTTCGGGAATCTATGTCATCACGGTGAACTATGACGGTGCGCAAAGCGAATCACTGAAAGTAGCAATCACAAGGTAAAACTCACCCGGTAACAACCCGGAGGGAAGCCGGAACGACTGCAAACGCCCGGAGGAAAGGATACCCATATGCCTTCCCTTCGGGCGTTTATCTCTGCAGTCTCTTCAAAACAGCGCCTTTTTGTTACTTTAACTAAATCTCGCTACCTTTGCGTAAGCAAAATATGTATTTGACGCAGCATTATGCTCAACAAACACCCATCATAACCACCAAGTGACAATCATAATCACGAGGGATTCCATACCCACATAGCCACTGACAATCATCTTTACATTTTTCATAATCAAACCCTATCATTGATGAAAAAACTTTTCATTCAACTGTGTGCAGTCGCCCTGCCGGTATTCTCCCTCACGGCAACGGCAACACCACAAAGCATCATGCAGAAAATTGCCGACACAGGCAAATTGGCAAATTGGCAGGAAACATCAGGCAATGCAGGCATACCTGCGGCGCTATGCCTGAAATCAGCACGTAATGCCACATTGAAAACAACAGGCAACATTGCCGAAGGCCCCACCCTTTACGGATGGATGTCGTATAACGAAGCCTGGGATAAAAACCAAGGCAGCAACTATGGCATCTACTCATTCCCTGCCTCCGCCAACACAAGTTTCAGCAAAGTGCTAGGGACAAAAAACATATCGGCAGGCGCACATGCCGACGGAAGGCTGTGTGCATATTACGTGCTAAACTACGGAGGAGCAATCTCCATCAAATATTATATGTATGATGCCGACAGCGGGGAACTGAAAACGGAAACATCATTCGGCACGTCGAACACCCCCGACATCTACACACAATATGCCTACACGTTGGCCTACAACTACAAGGATGCCACCCTTTACGGGGAATTCTTCCGCACCAAAGGCGATGACCTCGCTGTGTGCATAAGCACCGTCGACCCGCTCACAGGCGCGGCCACGGAGATTACGGAAATCGACAGCAACGGCGTCCTGTTCCTGTCGCTCGCCTTTGACAACGACGGCAACCTTTACGGCATAGGCGACGACGGCAACCTCTACACAATCGCCCTCCCCTCCGGCACATTGAACCTCATCGGCTACACCGGCCTGCGCCCTAAAGACCCGCAAGGTTCTGCAATCGACCCGGCAAGCGGCAGGATGTTCTGGTCATACCTCAGCGAGACCCAGGAAAGCGCCCTTTATGAGGTTGACCTTGCCACAGGAAAGGCCAACCTGGCATCCGACTACCCGGCTACCACATGGATTACCGGCCTATACACCGACCACACACCGACCGGGGGCATACCGGCCGATATAACCGACATGGCCGTAAGCTACTCGGCCAACGCCGCTCTCGACTGCACGGTTTCATTCACCGCACCGGCAACAACCGCCGACGGGAATGCCGCCACAGGAAGCTTCAACGTCGACCTCCTCATCGACTACAACAAAATCGCCACAGCCCCGGCAACCGTAAACCCGGGAGAAAGCTACACATTCACAACACAGCTCACAGCAGGACTTCACAAAGTGGAGGCACAGCTGTCAAACAATAACGGGTTCGGCGACCGCGCACGCATCCTTACCTATGCAGGAACCGACGTGGCAGGCGCCCCCGGTAATGTGACCCTGGCTCTCGACGGGCGAAATGCCACCCTAACATGGACAGCCCCGCAAAAAGGTGCCAACGGAGGGTGGTTTGATGCCACAGGGCTGACCTATAAAATCGTACGCCGCCCCGACAACCAGGTAGTGGCAACAGCCTACACCCCGACATCGTTCACCGAGGAAATCCCCGACGAACTCGGCAACTGGTTCTATGAAGTGACCGCCGTCACCACAACGGAAGGCGCCACCGCCGAATCCAACAGGGTAATGTATGGCACATCAAAGAAAGTGCCCTACAATGAGACCTTCGACACAGAAGCTCCCATGGATCTTTTCATAACTGCCGACGTTAACGGCGACGGTTATTTCTGGAAATGGAAAAACGGTGCGGTGGTCGATGTTAGAGGCGACGCTACCGATGCAGCCGACTGGATTATGACTCCTCCGATAGCCCTGACCACCGACTGGATATATAAAATGACATTCGACGCCCATGCAATCGGGTCGTTCTACACAGAGACCTTCGATGCCGGATTTGCCGACACCCCCGACCATGAATCCATGAATATCATCGGGAGCTATTCGGTGACAGGTGAGAAATGGCAGACGTTCGAAGCCCTGGTGGAAGTTGACAAAGCCGCCGACTACCATCTCGGTATCCGCCACTCCACCCTCACAACCATGCGCGACGAGCTACATATCGACAACCTGCAGCTCCTGCCGTTCATCTCCACGGCAGCCCCTGCCTCGGTCGACAATCTATCTGTAACCCTCCTCCCCGACAATCCTCTGAAAGGCTCGCTGGCATTCACCGCCCCTGTAAAAGCCATCAACGGCCAACCAATCACGGAAATCACAAAAATCGAAGTGATGCGTGGTGCAACCATACTGGCCGAAATCACCGACGCAACGCCGGGCAAACAATTCTCAATGGAGGTCGACGTACCCCAGGGTGTTCAGGAATTCAACGTCATATGCCATAACGGGAACGGACGCGGCCACGACTCCCGGCTTTCATCGTTTGGCGGCATCGACATCCCGCAAGGTGTGGGCAACGTATGGTTCGAATGGGATCAGGCCGACGATGCCAAGGCAACCATCCATTGGGAAGGGGCACCCGCACAAGGTGTCCATGGCATCGACATCAACCCCTCTGACCTGACCTACGACATCCTTGCCCCGATGTGGGGAATGATGATGCCTTCCACCACAGGGCTGACCACATGTTCATTCGAAGTTTCGGAAACACCGGCACCCGACACACAAAAACTGGTGCAACGCGGTGTCAGGGCCACAACAAAGGGTGGCAGCAGCGAACCGGTGGTGATTTACGTACCGCTCGGCCCAGCCGCCCCTATTGATGCCGCAGAATCATTTGCCGGAGGTTCCCTCACCTATCCCACATGGACAATTACAGGGCTGTCAGGCAATGCCAGATGGAGCATGTTCAATTCCAACTCAAGTATAACCGCACAGGATGACGACAACGGCTACGGGGCATGCATAGCTCCCGAAGGCTCCGCCGGGGGTGAAGGCCGCCTGGTTTCACCCGTTTTCGATTTCTCTTCGACACAACCCGCCTACCTCCACATATATGTATATCATTCGGCATCGTGCAATCCCGGCACCAGCCTGACAGTGGAATACACCACCACAGGCGGCGACTTCAAAACTGCGGGCGAACCGATTATGATCAACGACGGCAGCGAAGGGTGGCAGAAACATGAAATTTCCCTGGCACAGCTGGCAGGCAGCCGCAAGGCAATCCTCGGCTTCCGCGCCAACCTCCCCGACAAAGATGCCGTTGTGGCAATCGACAACCTGGTGATCGACCGCACATCGGGAACAACCTCCCTCATCGCCGACAGCGGTGAATCAGCCCGGTTCCATGGTATCGACGGGGCAGTAGTTATAGAAGGCGCCGAAGGATGCCAATTTTCGGCATACACACCCGACGGACGTATGGCCGTGCGCACAACCATACCCGCGCAACGCCACATCGTTCCGCTCCCGGCAGGCATCTACATTGTAAAAGCCGACAAAACCGTTGCAAAGGTAACAGTCCGCTAACCTCCTCCCATCTGTAAATCATATTGCATTCCCAAAACCAGGGCGATGTGCCAAAATTTAAATTTTGACACATCGCCCTGGTTTTCGCCCGGATGGCTAGGGTGCTGTCAGAATGGTTAGAATGGCAGGAGCCGAATCCCGCACACAACAACCTAGATGAGCCGCTATTATAAGCCCTCCCTTCTATCCACGAATAAAAAAACATCGTGGCTGCAACGGCACCGATTGACGTAACCTGGCAACATAATGGGATAATCCAGGCTTTCATGTATCCTTATCAGCACGTTAATATTTTTTCATTAAATTATTTAACGCGCGTGAACATAATTTCCCTAACTTTGTCAGCCTGTTGTGTGTTTATTATCAAGGGGGATTCCTCCCTGCATAAAACACACACCTGCAAACAACTGAAAACAACCCCATAGAAATGGAACGCAACGACAACAAACAACTCGACCGCATAAGTTACGCCCTCGGTCTGAGCATGGGCAACAACTTCCGTGCCTCCGGCATCAATGAAATCAACGTGCAGGACTTCGCCGACGGCGTGGCAGCCGTGTTCCTCGGCTCACAGCCTAAAATGACTTACGACGAGGCTAAAGCCGAAATACAGGCTTATTTCACCGAACTTGAAAAGAAACAGCGTGCCGCAGCCGAAGAAACCGGGAGAAAGAACCGCGAGGCTGGCGAGGCATTCCTTGCCGAAAACGGAAAACGTGCCGAGGTGAAAACCACAGCGTCAGGACTACAATATGAAGTACTCACCGAAGGCAACGGCCCCATGCCACAGGCAACCGACCAGGTGGAAGTGCATTACACCGGCAAACTCATCGACGGCACAGTGTTCGACTCTTCCGTCGACCGGGGCATCCCCGCCACTTTCGGCGTTACACAGGTAATTCCAGGATGGGTAGAGGCGCTCCAGCTCATGAAAGCCGGTTCGAAATGGCGTCTTTTCATCCCCTCCGCCCTGGCATACGGCCCCAACGGCGCACCCGGCAGCCCCATCGGCCCCGATTCAACACTCATCTTCGACGTGGAACTTCTGAAAGTTATCGGCAAATAACACACATGCGCCGAAACAGACATAACCCGGCATACGTAGCCGTGGCACTGACCTGTGCCACGGCCGCGTTGCCATCAATCGGCATCGCCGCCGAAAAAAACGTCACCGACACAGGGAAAGCCGCTACGGCAGTCGCACTGGAAGCCGATTCATGTTCGGCAGCTTTCGCCACAGTCATGGCAAGCTACCTCAAACCCGAAATCGACAAGCAATTTCCCGGCGACACAGCCGCAATCGCGGAATTCACACGCGGCGTGGCACATGCATTCGACATCAAAAACGTCGACGCCCCCTATTATCTCGGTGTACGCAACGGCTTCGCAATAATCGACAGGTTCGAATCAATGCAGGAAATGGGATTCCCCATAACCACCGAGGCATTCTGCAAGAACCTCGGCGACGCCCTCAAAGGTTCGGCCATGGGGTTTGACACCGATTCCGCCGACGCGTTCCTTCGCGAAGCAATGATCAGGTTGTACCCCGACGCCGCACCCAAAACCCTGACGCCGGAATCGCAACAAGCATATATCTCCGACCAAAAAGCCCGCGAAGGGGTAATCGAAACCCCGTCCGGACTGCTGTTTGAAGTGATAACCGAAGGCGAAGGTGCCCAACCCGCACTGACCGATATTGTTAAAGTCACATATACAGGACGTCTCAGCGACGGAACTGTGTTTGACTCTACGGAACGTCCGATCCAATTCCCTGTAAACCGCCTCGTGCCCGGATTCACAGAGGGATTGCAGATGATGAAAACCGGGGGAGAATACCGCATCATCATCCCGCCTCAACTAGGCTACGGCGACAAAGGGGCATCGGGGATAATACCCCCGGGGGCAGTGCTCGACTTCACCGTCAGGCTGCTCGACATACTGCCGCAGCAACAGGCAACCCCCGAAAATCCATTAAACAACCAATAAAACTTACATTAAAATGAAAAAGATTATCTTAGCGTTTGGTGCCGTGGCTATGATGGCCGCAGGTTTCTCATCCTGCAACAATGGCGCTTCGTCCAACGCGACCGCCGAAGACAAAGCTTTCGGCGACTCAGTGGCAACAGCCCTCGGCGAATTTGCCGGTGCACAGTCAAATTCAAGCTACCTCCGCATGAAGGAAATGCAGCCCGAGGCAGCAGCCAAGTTCGACAAAGCCGCATTCATCAAAGGTGTACAGGCCGTGCTTAATGCCGACACCGCCGACATGGCCTATTTCCAGGGCCTCCAGATGGGTCTCCAGCTTGCCAACCCCATCATCGGTATCAACAACGACGCCAAAGTGCCTGTAAACAAAGACAAAGTTCTCGAAGCCTTCAAAGCTGTTTACGACAAGGATTCTATCGGCGACATGAGCGTTTATTATTCACAGTACCAGGCCCTCATGACCCAGCTCCAGGCACGCGTCAAAGAACGCGAGGATGCAGCCAAGGCCGAATCGCCCGAAGCAAAGAAAAACCTTGAAGAAGGACAGGCATACGCCTCTAAAATGGAATCGGAAGGCTACACCAAAGCTCCCTCCGGAATCGTTTACAAAATCGACAATCCCGGCACCGAACCCAAAGTGACCCCCACCGATAACGTTAAGGTTCAGTACACCGGCAAGAACATCAACGGTGAAGTGTTCGACACCAACAAGGACAACGTACGCGCAATGCGCGCCAACGGTTTCGTGCCCGGTTTCCAGGAAGCCCTCACCATGCTTGGCAAGGGTGGCAAGATGACCGTTGTAATCCCCGCTGACCAAGCCTACGGTCTCGACGGAGCAGGCGACGCCATCGGCCCCAACCAGACCCTTGTATTCGACATCGAGATTCTCGACATCAACCCGGCCAAATAACCCCGGCCTCAAACAAATTAATATGAAGGCGGTGTGTTTTTGACACATCGCCTTTCTTGTTGCCGATACCGGTAAATTGACATGCCACGATTCGGCAAAGAATATGCGCTTCGCCACCAATCGCTACCCTCATAACCATCATCTGTAGCTTATCTTCTCCGTTATAAACGTCTACCTAGGAACATGGCATATTGGACATTTGGGTGATGGATTACACGCAATCCATCACCCAAATGTCCAATCTGCCGCATGCTGAAAAGCATTGAAAGCGTATAAAGCATTGGCTTAGCGTTTGATACGACAATTTTCAGCCTACTTTTTATGCAATTAGTCCGCCGTCTGCGGACTAATTGCATAATTAAGCCCATATTAAGCCGCAGTGGCGGCAGCCGGATTCTGGCTTGCCAAACCGCCATAAAAAACTCCCGGCAGCAGTATTGCTGTCGGGAGTTTTGCTAGCTGTAGCCCATAGGAGAATCGAACTCCTCTTTCAAGAATGAAAATCTTGCGTCCTAGCCGATAGACGAATGGGCCGATTATCAACCCATCAGCTTTCACAAGCGAATGGGAGAAAATTACGAGAACTTGTTATGCTATTGTCGATATTAGTCTTGATTGGAAGGAGATAAAACTACTTGATTGAGTAGCGGCATCTGCCATCTTATCCCCATGAAAGGCTATCGCCAATGCCTACAAGCGGTTAACGCATTAACCGAGCTTGTTGATGTGAAGGGCAAGCTTGCTCTTGAGGTTCGATGCCTTGTTCTTGGAAATAGTGTTCTTTGAAGCAAGACGGTCGAGCAAGGAGATTACCTTCGGGTAAGCTTCCTGAGCCTGCGCTTTGTCGGTCATGGCACGGAGACGGCGCACAGCATTACGTGCTGTTTTGGCATAATAGCGGTTGCGAAGGCGACGGCTCTCTGTTTGGCGAATACGCTTTAAAGCTGATTTATGATTTGCCATTTCTGAAAAATGTAAAAATCTTTGTTTTCGTTTTTGTTACTTGTAGCCCATAGGAGAATCGAACTCCTCTTTCAAGAATGAAAATCTTGCGTCCTAGCCGATAGACGAATGGGCCTTACTTGCATTTTGCGAGTGCAAAGATAGAGCCTTTTTCCCACTCCCACAAATATTTCGTAAAAAAAACCGCTTTTTAAAGGTTTTTAGCACTTTTTTCGCCCTTTTCCGAGGCTATATCCCCGATTTATCCGAACTTTGAACCTCCTTATCTGCAATAGTTCGCAATAAGGAATCCCGGCAGTCCGACCGGCAATCAACAGAAGCCCCATGTTCGAACCCCTTAACTGCATAGCCCTCCGCACAGTCAAGTATAGCGACCGCAACTCCATACTGAGTGTCTACACACGTCAGCATGGGCGGATGGGGCTGTTAGTTCCGGCAGGGGCTTCAAAAGCGGCTGCCCGCACAAGGGCTTTGTCAATGCCATTGGCCACTTTCGACTGCGTGGCCGACATACGCCCCGGACGTGACATATTCACCATACGCGACCTCCGGCCTACCGGCACACCGCCGTCCCCATCTCCCCTGAAAGTGACGTTGCGCCTGTTCACAGCCGACATCCTGGCTTCGCTCCTGCGCGAACCGCAACAGGACCGGTTGTTATACGAATTCATATTGAGTGCTGCAACGGCCTTGTCGGAAGCCCCGGTGCAGGCATGCGCCAATTTCCATATATGCTTCCTGTTGCACCTACAGCATTTCCTAGGCATAGAACCAGACTGGAGCACATTCTCGACAGGTGCGGTATTCGATATGGCCGACGGCATTTTCCGCCCGTTCCCACCGCTTCATAACCGCATACTCCCCTCCGACGAAGCCGAGGCGGCACACCGCCTGCGGCGAATGAATTTCAGGAATGCCGGGATGTTTGCCATGTCGCGGTTCGAACGCAACCGCATTCTCGACCGCCTGCTGGAATATTACCGTCTGCATTTCCCCGGGCTGGGAACCGTAAACTCTCTCGACGTTCTCCGCACAATGTTCGACTATTGAGACAAATAACGGAGGAGGACATGGGAAAGGGGGATTCCCGACAGGGAACCACGTCAATCACGGCTGACAACAACCTCTACCGGCGGTGCACTGCCATACACCCCGCCGGCCTTGAGATATGCCGACACCATATACACACCTTCCGACACAGCCCCGCCGTCAGTCCTGCAAAGGTTCCAGGTATATGGGAACGAGGCATTATCATCGGTAAACACCACCCGCCCTTCCCCATCGGCAACCACAATCCGGCCTGTAGGTTCCGAGGGGAATGTATGTTCCAGTCTGAACGTCGCCTCCATTATGGCCGGATATTCATCCACACCCAATGATGCTTCCGCACCACGGTCGACAACCGTAAACATGATTGTGCGCGAATCCGAACGACCGGCATAATCCGTAACCCTCAGCGTAAGGCTGTGGCGCCCGTCGTGAAGGTGGCCTAGGTTGAATTCCAGCACACCGCCCCCGTTTTCGTCGGAATGGAAATAACGGTAAGCATCGTCATACACCTTCTTGCCGCCGTCAAGGCTCAACAGCAACGACTGCCCTATAATGGTGGAAAATCCGGCCACCCCGGCCGTACTTGCCGACACTTCCGCATACACCACCGGGCTTCCACCAACCAAATCACCGTCGCGGAAGCCGGGACTGCCGATATAAACCGACTTTATTTCAGGCTTCTGCCCTCCAACGGGCTTGGAACCATAATCACCGGGCGAAATCGACATGCCACCTAAAAAACCTGTACCCTGCAGCAGACCGTCGTCGCTCACAGCCCACATCGACACCCTGTGTTCATGGCTCGGACGCGACGGCAGAGGGATATACAACCTGTCCGAAAAGCGTCCTGATGTTATACGTAGACGTTTCTCATAAATCAAATCCTCATCTAAAACGGCAATCCCCTTCTTCTCCTCTGCCGTGCCGTTAATAACCTTCAGTTCCTTGGCACCGTCGTAAACGGATATAATCCCATAACCGTCAAAACCGGCATCTATCCCCCCGCCAGGCATCATGACCGCCCCTTCGACCGCGACTTCCCCGCCTGCCTCAAGCCTCAATGCTGCATCATCCGGAAGCTCGACACCCCCGGCATGCGTGATTACAACCTGCCGACCGGCAACAGGAATCATTACTTCCGGGTCACCTGCAAGGTTATAACATAACGTGTTTAACTGGAGCTTTTCCCGGCTTATGGACGACATTTGTTGCATAGCCTGCCCGATGACGGCATTCCGGGCACGCATAAACACCTCTCCGGCCGTACTACCTTTCGCAGCACTGAAAAACTCCCTTCCCACACAAAGGTTCAACACCTGGTTTTCCACCTTGTAGACATCACGCAACGCCCCTGCAACGGCAATCGCCCCTCCATGGTTTTTGAAAAGCATCGCCGTACCAGTGCTACGCCCGGGATGATCGATATAAAGGGCACGGCACGAAGCCAGCATCGCAAACGGAGGCACATCGTAATCCGTACCCTCGGCCATTCCCACGCTCCATAGTTCTTCGGGAGCAAACATCTTCGGACTTCCATGGCCGCTATAGCCAAGGAAACATACACCGTCGGAGAGCGCGGACACAAGCTTTTTCCTCAATGCCTTTGCCGACTTCCCCTCGACCGGGTAGACGGGATTGTAAGCCTTGAACACAGTTGTGGCAGGCGAGCATTCCGCTATCAGCCCGGCCATCTCGTCGGCATCCTTCATATGCCCGTTCTCATTGCCGGAATCACATATCAGCACCGCACGGTTATGGAAGGCTCCCACAGGCGGATGGGCAACATAACGCTCCACCTTCCCTATATAGCTGTCGGCCTCTAAAGCCGATTTTGCCGGGATACGCCCTACAGCCACACTCATCTTACCTTGCCTGATGTCGAACTTGCCTTCATCCTCGTCGAGCATCCCGACAAAGGCATCGGTCGCATAACTTTTATGTATATGCCCTGCCATCTCGGCCTCCTCGCATATAAACATCGGCAGGTAGTGATTATGGAAATCCTCCTTGTCGTCCACGGCCAGGCCTCGGCTGTCGTAATGCGCAGGTCCGAACAGGAGTATGGAACGGAATTTGGCAGGGTCACGGTCGCGATACATCCTTGCCAATCTCCTCACCGCCATCAGATGCGGTGTGCCCGACGAAAATTCGTTATAGACGTCATCCTGCGACACAACCACCACATCCAGCCCGTCAGCTTCACGATGCAGTTCCGCAATCCGTTCGGCATGTGGCATGAAATCACGTGAAGCAACAACAAGCATATGGGGCGTCGGGGATGCATGCAGGTCGGGGCAGTTAACCTCTCCGGCATATTCCACCGGCAGCAGTGTCGCGGCAGGATTGAATAGCATTACATATTTATGTTCTGCTGTGCCGGGATTCCCGGCACAGCAGCCTTCCGGAAGGCTGCTGTGAATCCTCCCTCCGGTTGCAGCCACTGTTTCAAGCGCAACGGGCGATTCACGGTGTGTCACCTCCCATACGGCCAAATCCATCCCCTCGCAGGCAAATTCCACCTCACGGGCATCGCCGGGAAACACGAACATCGACTGTGTCCGGCCATCCAGCCTGTTATCACGTGGATAAAAGGCTGTAACGTATTCCAAGACCGCGATCCCCGACGGCACGCCTGCAAAATCCAGCTTTACGTTGTAGGAACCGTCAGGCCGCCTTTCAACCCCCTCAAGAACATATTCGAATTTATCAATCCCATAACCATAAGTCTCTTCCGAACGGGAGGAAACGGACTCAATCCTCTGCTGTTTGCCAAACAATGTAAAATACACACGTGTGGCTTCATCGTTTCTAGCCCCGAGCAGCACGCGTGCGTTTATCACTCCCTCACCATTGAATCCGGGCATTTCGATTTGCCAGCTGCCACCCCCTGTAGCAACACAATCAGGCCCGATATAACGTGCCCCGACGGCGCCAGGGTTCTGAAACTCCTCCTCGAAATGCGCCATCCCATGCGACACTGCCGCTGCTGCCTGCCCGGACGATTCATACGGAAGCTCTGCAATCTGCTTCCCCGGATGCGAGTCAGTAAGGAAATATATACCGTAATCGGCAAAATAGTTGCGTTTCACCTCGGTAAAATCCTTCCCGGAACCATCGGGCTGCCTATGCCGCGACACATGGAGCGATACATCACCTTCGGCATAAAACACCAGTTTGTCGCCATATCGGGCGAATGGCAACGGCGGAAGGTCGTCAGGAATGTTATCTGTAAGCATGTTATCGGCAAGCATCGTAGCCGGGTAACCGTACACGGTCACCTTCCCAGGGTCTGCGAAACCCATCTCCCTCAGCTCGCTGTCGGTTACCTGGTGCATCCCCGACCCTCTCACCTTTATTCTGACCCACTTCCCGCTCGAAAGCACCGATTTTTCCGCATACCACCCTGCACCCAATGCCGCAAATACTTTCACCGGCATCAAAACAAAAAATGCCGACAACACAATCCAAAGCGCTATCAATCGTAAACGGTTATTCACATCAAGGTCCAGGGCAAGCGAAATGGTCGAACATGAAAGATTACACCCTCTTTATCACATGGATTATTTTATTTTCAACGACAGTGCAGGTTTTCCATTAAGCCGCCCCTCAAGTTTTGTGTCAAGTTTAACAGGCAGCTTCAGCCCGGTCCGGCACGGCATGACAATATCACCCGTTTTCAGCATCATATAGCGGCTGGCCAATGCAACGGTATCCTCCACATGCATATCGGCCCACGGCAGGTGCAACACCCCGCAACCGTCAACCTCTATCCCGGCATCAACAGCATTCTCGAAAGGGAACACCTCGCCGGGGGCTACAGCACCGTCGAAATTCACAGCTAACGCCCCGGGCACATACCCTTCCCTGCAATCAAACATCCCCGGTGGAACGGCACGCACCGCCACTCCCCAGCCGTTGATATACCTGGGTGCAAAACGGGGAGAGATACTTTTACCCAGCCTGCCTAAAGAAAAAAACGGGACGACTTCCAAATCCCATCCCTGTGCAAAATCAGGAACGAACATCGGCATCCCCCTCCTGACCATTGCAGAATCGGTCATAAGCGTTACTGGCAGACACATAGGCGATGCCACTTCGGCCGAGGTCAAAGCCGTCGCAGCCTCCGCAGGCCATTTCCCGGCAAAGCGTTCCACTGCAAGGAGCTTCATGATTCACCGCCCCCCATACGGTTATACATCACAGCCAGATGGGCATAAATGGAAGTGTTGGAAATTACAACGCCTTCCGGCGCGCAGATTCTGTAGGGGGTGAAATTCCATATGGCTCGCACACCGGCCTCGATAAGGCTGTCGGCCACCTCCTGCGCATGCTCCACGGGCACCGCGAGGATTCCGATTCCGGCATTCAGTTCCCGGCACCGGTCTTTGAGTTCGTCGACATGAAACACCGGCAGCCCGTGCTTCACAGAACCGACAAGCGCCGCATCGACATCAAACCCGGCAACGATTTCCAACCCGTAGCGTGTAAGGCCCGAATCCTGCATCAATGCCCCGCCGAGCGAACCCGCCCCGGCAATCACAGCACGGTGGCGACGTTTGAAACCGAGAAATTCCTCAAGCTTGTGTTCCAGCAAAGGCACTTCGTAACCGATCCTGGTTTTACCTTTTATATCGAGAAACGACAAATCCTTGGCAATCTGCGAGGCATCTACTTTCAGTTCCCGTGAAATCTGTGTTGACGACACATACTCTACCTTCCTTTCATGAAGCAGGCTCACATAGGCCAGATACCACGGCAACCGGCGTAGCGCAGGTTCCGGAATCATATCCTGACTGTTATTGTCCATAATAGGTATTTCGGGGCGCCACCGGCACTTCTCACGCCGGGCCGGTCGCCGTTTCATTGCTTATTGGTTAAACGTGGTTGCGTAAACCACATGGTGAATACGCATACAAAGTTACGAAGTTCACCGCTATTTTGAAACATGGCATCATCTGACCCCTGTCACAGCAAGCTTTCTCGATGCCGTGGAGGTTTTCTCGCCACTATCCTCGTCGGAAACAGTGGCACGATACAGGTAGATGCCGCGCGGCACCCGGCGGCCGCCACTATCAAGCAAGTCCCATGTAAGCGGCGTCGAGATGAACATGTCGCTACGCCCGGTTTCAGTGGCCTGCCACAATCTACGGCCCATAAGGTCGAACACCTCGATGGTGACCGTCAGGTTGCGGTCTGGCCGGTCATGCGATACATAGAAATCGGCATGGGTCGATACCGGGTTGGTATGGGTATATACCTCATAAAGTTCAGGCGCGATGGTTGTCGACACATTGAAATCGATTGATGCCTCGGCCGAGTTCGGCCCCGTGTCCCAAACCCTGAGTCTAAGCGTATGATAACCGGGTGCCAGGTTCTCTATCGGGTAATTTATCACACCGCCGGGGGTGCCGTCGGTGAAAGGAGTGAAGTAATCCGACACATCGCTGTATGTCTTGTCCCCGCCATCGAGATAGGCTGCCATCTGGTGGCCTACCCCTGCCGATGAAAGGTTCATGGCACGGTCATCGGTAACCCTTGCAATCAGCATGGGGGCGGAATTGATATCCTGCCCGTTGCGGAAAGTAGGATGATTCAGGTACAATTCCTCTATAACCGGGGCTTCGGTGTCAGGCTCGGCATTCGGGTCGGTGCCGTAAACATACAGGTCGCGGCACACACCCGTGGCGTCACCTCCGTCGTCGGCATAGGCATAGAGACTGAATGCCGCCGGGCGGTAGTTATTGGATACCTCGGCAGGCATCACCACATTCAATGTAAATTCCCCGTTGGCAACCTTACCGTTACCTACAAACAGGCGCCCTCCCTGCCTGTCGAATGTAACTGCCTCCCCGTCTTTTCCGTTACCCCGTGTTGTAACACTCATCTCGGCATCATAGAGGGTGGCCGTAACCACGCCGTTGAATCCCGTTGCAAGATTCCCTGCGGCATCTGTAACCCTGCCTTTGATAACGGTCTGCTCACGGGCCATAAGCTGCACAGGCTCTTCGTCACCGCCGATTGGCGTGACCGGGCGGTCGCCTATTGCGGTCAGTTCTATCTTTTGCGACGGCATCACGGTGCGGAGTGCCGGGTCACCCAAAAGGACATAGCGTAGTTTGTTATCGTTGGCACGCCATTCGTCCTTAACCCTGTAATCGTTCTTGGCCTGACGGTAAATCTCGCCGATAGTATTGATTCTGCCCTCGCTGTCGCGCGACAACACATAGCGGCCTATTGTTTCCGACATGTTGCGGTTCTGGTCGATATATACGGGACGGGTGGCACTGATAGCGGCTATGACACCCCCGCTGCTGTTTTTGAACAGGCGCTCGGCACCCGAGGTTGCAGTGGCATCCCAGCGCAGGAAATCGCACGTGGCGGCATACAGGACCGGCACCCGGCGCAGATAGAATTCGTTGAGGTCGCGGAACGTTACAAGCCCTTCGGCAGTCAGCGACGTCGGGGCGCCATGCCCCTGATACATCCACCATGCCGTCCCCTCGTCAAGGTAACGGTAGAAATTTGTACGCGCTTCGGGGTATGTCCCCCCGATCAGCTCATACTCGTCGATATGGACTTTCTTGAAAAAGGCTATGCCACCGGCTTCTGCATCCGAAGCCACCAGCTTCTGATACATCGACTCGGAATCCTTTATGTGTACACCCTTATCCTGGTCATCCGACGTGATAAGCACCGTGTTCCGCCAACCACCTTTAGGCGAACGGTCGGCATAACTGATAATTTTGTCAACAGCCGTTTTCGCCTCGTCGGCCGATGTAGAAGGCACACGCCCCACGGCGATAGAAAGTTTGTCGGCGCTCATATTGGCCCCAGAATTATCCTCGAGGAAGCCGAACATATCGTCGGTAGTGTAGGAATCGTTATCGTTAAGCCCCCTGTCGGTAAACCATGCCGGAACCATAGGATAACCTCCGAGCGACTGCACCTGAGAAGTAATCAGACACGGGTCGTAGGAGGCACGGCCGAAAAGCAACGCATAACGGAGTTTCTTACCTTCGCCTGCATTCCCCCGGTCATAAAACATTTTCAGCATCTTGCGTATCCCCTGCATGTCGGGAACACCGCTCGAAAACTCGTTATACACCTGCTGGGTGGTTACAACCAGCACATCGAGAGGTTCCACCTTGTCACCACGGTGGAAATCGGCCAACCTGTCGGCCTGGCTCCTCCATTCCGACGGGGTGACAATCACCATTTCGGGCACCGGCTTGGCATGGAGATTCTGGTTGCGTACGGTCTCTACATATGCCGGTTGCGGAAGCGACCCGGCAGGCTCCCATGCAGCATAGCTGCGCTCCACAGCCGCATAAGGGGTTGTCCATGCGGCTTTGCCACCTGCAACGGACACATTCATGCGCGACACCTGCAACGGGTCGGTGACATCCCACACCCTCGTCGATGACGAAGCTCCGTCAAGACACACATAACCGGCACGAAGGCTGAAATAAAGCCATTTGTCCGACGGCAGACGCAGATTACGCGGATAGGTCAGTGAAATGTAGTTCAGATTGGCGCGTACCACGGTCGATACGGCCCGGTGGTCGATACCTATAACAGCCGCGTCACCATTCAACTGGAACTCCTTGCGGGCAACCAGTTCCAATCCGTGCGAATATTTGTCGTCGGTCGATTTGATTTTGTCAGGACCCGGCAGTGCCTGGCCGTCGACCGTAAGCGAAAGCTCTGTCTGACCCGATTTCGACAGGCTCACAAACGACACCTCCATATTGACAGTGCCGCCTTTCACCGGGTCGGGTAATATAAGGGGAAATTTCTGCGACGGGGTATATTTGAAATCCTCACCCAACAGCAGGAACCCGGCTTCGCCGGGCGAAACCATATCCACTTCGTGGCACACTTTGTCCTTAAACTCCATCATATCCTCCCGTGGCTCCGCACCGTCACCGATAGGCTGGGGTGTCAGGCGTTCACCGGGGTCACTGTCGCTGAGGAAGTAATAGCCTTGACGTGTGAAAGGATTGCTGACAGGTGCATTACACCCCTTTGAGGTTGATTTCCACCATTTCGGGCCTTCGGCATAAAAATAAAGGCCGTTACCGGCAACCATTTCCGAAGGTGTCTGTGGCAGGTCGTCGAGATAGCTGTTACCCAACAGGTTGGGCAGACGACGGCCTCCATAACCATAGATTTTCACTTTCGACGGGTCAGAGAAGCCCCACGACCTCAATGTGCCTTCCGGGATGAAATGCATACCCCCGGAAGTAACCGCGACCTTTACCCACGTCCCTGCCGCCAAACGCGATTTCACGGCATAGACCGAAGCATCAAGGGCCTTTACTCCGGCCAACGAACCGCAAATCACAGCCAGCACAAGGGTGATTTCCCTGAGCAGCCTGAAACCCGTATATGATTTTGTGTAGAATTTTGTCATGCCTGTATTTCTCCGTTTTCATAACGTTGATTCCCCTTATATTATTGTGAATCAACACACGCCATCCCACCACGTTGACGCTTTTTCATGCCACGTCCATAACGGCTTCCAATCATGGAGGTTTATCGAGACAGACCGCACCCCGGAATACCCGTGTCAGGGTTTCCGGGGTGCGGACGGATTGGTTATTGTTCCCGCCCGTCGCATTGCGGCGACAGGCATCGGGATATGCGGTTTATTTCACCACAACGACTTCTGCCTTGGCTCCCTGCCTGCGGATAAAGATGCCGTTGGCTGGCTCGGCAACACGCATGCCCTGCATATTGAAATATTCAACAGGGGCATCGGCATCATCCAGGCCGTCAGCGATAACACCGTCGATTCCGCCAAAAGCACCGGCTTTTACGATGCAGGCGTTCTCCACCACATTGGTTTTCCTGTTGACCAGGTACACGATTCCGTTCAGATTATCCTTATTGGAAATCTTGCTCCCGGAAAGGAATTTCATCTCATATGAGAATTCATATTCTTTACCGGCTTCTACCGACTCAGGCACCGAACCCCTTACGCCGCTCGCGCTGTTATATTGCCGGGCCACGTCATTATAGACGGTTTCCACCGAACCGGGCTTGTTGCTCCAACCGGGAAGCTCGCCTTTGCCGCCTCCGGAATAATAGTTCTCCTGCATGTAGGGGCCTACATTATCCTCGGTCACGACAAAATGCAATATATATCTGTCAGAAGCTTTGTCGTTGTCAAACGCAAACGAGGTCTTCGTATTGAATATAATACCGGTTTTCCCCTCGTTGAAATTGGCGGTAGCCGTCACCCTGGCCGGAGCCGGATAGGCCATATACGACTCAATCTCTTCCACGCAATATTCGGTAGGATAGAGATTGTCGATGTAGAACTGGCGGTTCATTACAGCCGACGGGAACGACCCACGCGAATAAGCCTGGATTGTGCTTGAAAACGACGTAACCGCCATTTCGTCATCATAATGGATAGCTACAGGGATTACAGACCCATCGGTATATTTCTCACGCAGTTTCTCCATTGTGACAATCCCGATGGGGCAATATCCGCACCATGTGCCGGTGAATTCCTCCACAAGCACATTTCGTTGGAAACCTTTACCAGTGGGGATTACCTGTATGCCGGTAGCAGCCGAAGCGTCTGCATATTTATTGGCATTGCCGTTAACCTTCGTCAGAGTTACCTTTACAGGCACCTCCTCCTCCGATGCGACATCATACCTCAGACCGCTCAAAGTCACCACCCCGCTCTCATCGTAACCTAATGCGGTCGAGAAATCCATATGGGATGTGGTGGGGGCGTTGTCGCCTATTGTTACATCCACATCTATCGAAGTGATATCGTTGGCGGCATGGTTTTTAACCATGAATTTGAGGTCGAAACCCTCACCCTGGTACACGGTGGGCTGCGCCTCTATGCCGGGTATGGACGCTTCGTCCTGCGGAAGGTTATCCCCGGCTATCACAGCACCGAGACATAAGAAGCCTACCTGGTTGGCAACATTGTCAAACTGCCATTGCGGGTTCGGGTTGGAAGATGTGGCCTCAGCCTGGATGCCGAACCATCCGCCCGAAGCATCATTGCCGTGATTGATAAGATCTATTATGACGGTCAGGTCGTCAGCGGCCGAAAGCGTGTAATAATATCCCACATATAAAGGTTTGCCTGCCTCGATTTTGCACGGGGTATCAAGGGCATAGTGTACGAAAGTCAAGCCGGTGGCCGGAAGTTCGACCGTCTGGGTATAGAACGGCTCAAACTTCTGCAAGTCATAGGCCAGGAACAATGTGGCGTTCTTGATGGTGTTGACAGGCTCGGTTTTTGATGCACTCTGGTTCAAGCCGGTATAGAAGAACACTTCTGTAATGGAGTTGCCATCAAACCTGTCAACCAACGTGGAGGTCATTTGGAATGCCTGCGCGAGTGTCAGCCCGGCATACTGGCCCTCCAGACTGATATATTGTTGGGGATCATAGGCCGGGGTATAGAATATCGACTGTGACGCTTCCGCCCTCGACTTCACCTGCGGACTGGCAGGCCGGTCGGAAGGAGTAAAATCACCACCTTCGATAAAACCGGGGCCCAGTGGCACCGCGATGCGCTGCGGTCTGTCCGACAGTGCGAATGCTGCAACTGCCATAAGGCAGGCCGCAAACGACAATAAAATTCTTTTCATAGCCGAATTATTTTTCAAATGTTATTTTACCAGTACCTTGCCGGCTTTGCCGTCGAGAGTATAAACATATACCCCCTTGGGAAGCCCTGCCACCGAAAGCGTGCCACGCCCTTCGAGAGTGGCCGACATTACCTGGGTGCCTATCAGTGAATAAAGTGAGAAGCTGCACGCAGAAGTAACATCATATTCGATTCCGGCTGCGGTGTAACGAACTTGGTCGGCCGCAATCTCGGCATTTTCAATCGAAGCCCCTTCCGGACCCATCACAATTGTAAACGATACCGGGGTTCCCGCACCGTCGACAGCCTCGATAACGGTGGTCACTACCGGGAGCTGCTCACCCTCATATTCCATATTCATATAATCGAATTCAAGGTCGAACTTCACCCCTTGGCGTAAAGTGAGATCGCTCTTGGTAACAGTCTCACCGCTCATACACTGGCCACCGCAGCACATCTGTATCTTATGCCCTGATGTGCAGGTTGCCGTTATGGTTACCGTGTTGGTGAAAAAATCACTTTCCAGGTAGATTTTAGGCTTCATCATGATATCCCAGACTCCCGGTTCGAACTCCTCAGCCCATTCATATTCCGAATACCCTACGGTTGAACCCTGGGCGATTTCCTTATCTCCAAGATAGAATTTCAGATTTGCGGCACCGGCCGATACTGCCACCAATGCCAACGCCAATGCCATGTAAAGTTTTTTCATGTCGCTTTTTCCGTTTTTAGTTATTTGTATGTAAATTGTATTCAATCTTAAACGGGGATGTGTCAGATGTTGACACATCCCCCGTTTTTAATATATCCTTGTAGATGGTCTACGGTTCCGAAGATTATTCTTCTTCGACGTCACCGGTGACAACATGGCATTTCGCCGCCTGGGCAACACCACCGTCGGCCTGACGCAGGAACGCCACGATTGACAGGTTTTCAGGCACCCATGCCTCTTTATCGGTGTTACGTATCCCAACCGTGTATGCAAGAGTTTTATGGGTGTTGGCCTGCAGGGTCACATTCTCGCCATCGACGCCGTTGACAGCGGCACGATACACGTGGTTATGCACATAGTCCGGGATAAGATTGCCATCCTTGTCGAGCTGGCGGGCCACGATGCCATCCTCAAGCACCCACAGCTGGAGGGTACCCTGCATGTTGGCATCCGGGCGCAGGATACACTCCACGGCAATTTTCCCCGGTTCGTCAGCACTGATGGTGGCCGACAAATCGATGTCGAGTTCGGCGGGAACCTGTAATTCCTCACGCAGGAAGTCACTCCACTCACCTGGGTTCAAGGCTCCGCTGCGACCGTTGATAACCCCTTTCGGGTATTCGTCGATTCCGTAACGGTCGTTATAGGTCTGGCCTTCAGGCTGCATCAACCCCGGACGACGGTTAGTGCTCGGTATCCCGAAACTGCCGGCATGTATGGCAACCGGCACAAGCGCGTCGCCATACTGCTTAACGAGCGCGTCGATTTCCTGATGCGCCGCAGGGCAGTTTACGCAGTTCTGGCCGGTAAAATCTTCAAGGAGCACCACACGCTCGGCGGTAACACCCTCGATGGTAATGAAACGGTCAGACTCTTTTATATCGGAACATGAAACAGCTCCCAAAGCCAATAAAGTAGCTATGAAAAGATTCCTTATCATGAAACAGTGTTAGGAAATTTTGAGTTAGAATGTGTATGAATATGACACCTGGAAGCCGTGGGTGGCCGGTATGCGGCGGCAGACACCTCCCGAGCAGTTAAAGCCTTCGCGGGTGCGGCCATAGCTCACCATCAGACGGTTGGAACGATAGTTGCCGGTAAGGCCGAAATTGTAGTAATGCGTGCCGCTGGTGCCGCAGTTCCACATGTCGCTGACCGTTGCCATCAGGTAGGGCGCAACCGAAAGCTCGAGCAATCCGAAAAGCCAGTCACCTTCGTCCTGACAAGTGTGGAGATACTGCAACTCGTTGCGGAGGGTGAAGCGTTTGTCGATTTTCCATTTCGTGTCAACCACGAATACATTGGTCTTGATGCGGCCTCCCTCACCTTCGATGACGCTCTTGTTGTACATCTGGTTCATGTACATAAAGTTCTGCGACACCGATTGCGACCACTTTTTCTCCACCTGCAGGTTGACATCATGGTAATATGCCTCTCCCATCCCGAAAAACGAGGTTGACGAACCGTCCGTGCCTATTAGCGAGCTGCCGAACAACGGCGCCGGATATTTATGGTCCAATCCGCGGATATAGCTGAAATTGACCTTGACCTTCGTGCCGTAACGGCCACCTAAAGCGGTGCGACGTTTGAAGGTGTAGGCGAAGTTGCCCTGGAAAGCCCATTCGCCCGGAGCCGCCTGGGTGGCATAAGGATAAAGGGCAGGCAGTGCATAAGTGTGGAGGTAGGCGAACGCCGGCATATTGTTGATGAAGCACGAGGTGCCCGACATCATACGCTGGCTGCGGAACGCCATGTTCTCGCTGCGCTTGGCCTGAAGCAGGGCGCTTATGCCTGATTTCGACCATGAGGCGCTGACCATTACGGCAGTTCCTTTTCCATAGGTGTAATCGTTGTCAAACGAGGGATCCTGCCCTTTCCATGCAAACTCACCCATAATGTCGAAATTCCCCTTGCGGACATGTGTGCGCAAATCGAAGGCGCTTACATTTTCAGGGACGTTGAGCCTGTAGTCCACACCAGAGATGGTCTGGCCGGGGGTGGTTTCGCGCTTCAGCACATACGACGCACCGAACATCCAGCTGATGTTATGCTTCCGCAACTTCCCGAACATCTGCTCAAGCAATACTTCGGCATCGGCACCATAGACTTGCGATGACGTTTTCCAGTCCCAATAATGGCGCTGCACGCCGCCAAGGGCTGTCAGACGCAGCCCTGGAACAGCCGTCACACGCAGGCGGCCGCCACGCAGGGCATTGTCGATGCCGAGCGACCGCTCCTCATAAGTGCGCAGGATGAAACCACTGCCGAACTGCTCGTAGAAGTCACCTGCCGTCAGCTCGAAACCTTTGTAACGCCCCTTGGCATATATGTGTGGCACACCCCACCCGTCGAAATCCTTTTCATAGCCGGGCAACGGCCATTTCATGAATTCGAGCCTGGCCCCGGCATCCACATAGCGGCTGATAAGGTTCAGGTCGGCATATGAATTAAACAGCACATCATGCTCATACTTGCCTGTATTGATGGCCTCGTCTTCCTGCGGGAACAACACGTCGGCCTGCACGCTTCCGTGCAAAGCCACCCCGTTGTCACCCCCTATGGTAATAGCGGCGGCACTCACCGTAGCAAGGGCAAATACGGATGCGCCGGTCAACAGTTTGCGGGAAAGTTTCATTTCTTATCCTTGCCGAGATTGCGGATTGTCTTTATGATTTCGCTCTCGGAGCCGTCGGTATATCCCGAATGCGACATCACCACTTTGCCGTTACCGTCAAGAACGAGTACGTGGGGAACTGCCTGCAAACCCATAGCCTTGAAGAATTCGCTGTTGGGATCAAGCAAGGTTTCATACTCCCAGCCTTCGCCGTCGACCAAAGGACGGACCTTTGAGGAATTCTGTGCATCGTCGATGCTGACAATATACATTTTCATGCCGGTCTCGTCCTGCCAGTCGGGATATACTTCGGAGATGGCTTTGAGCTCTCGCATGCAAGGCTTGCACCAGGTTGCGAAGAAGCTTATGACTACAGGATTGCCGTCGTTGGAGATTTCAGACACGTTCACAGTACGACCGTGAATATCCTTCAACTGCACGGAAGGCAGCTGCGCCGAAACACATGGAGCCGACAACAAGGCCAGCAATGCGATAATAAAAATGGTCAATCGGTTCATTGGTATAGCTTTTAAAGTTATTTCTACAACAAGGTAATCATTGCCGTGTCTATCCTGCGGAGAGATATATCTGACTGTCAACGGTTCATGTCACTTTTAGAAGTGTCATGAGGCCGCCATTCAAAGTGGCTCTGACAACATGGATGCCAATATGAGATTCAAAGTCCTTATGCCGTCTGCAAAAGTTGGCTTGCAAATCTAGCAAAAAACAACAGCATAACATATCTGTTAACACAAAATAACATTAAAAAACCGCGCCAAAAAGCGTGCCACACACAGGCTGGCGCCGTTTCCGTCATCATAACAGAGGTAAAATTACTATAATCCGACAGGGCACTAAAGGGCTGCCCGTATAGCTATAGACCTGTGATAACCGAGGCCAAAGGGGAAGCAGGGTTGACGGTGTTGAAATCAACCATACCCTCGATTCCCGCAGCCGCGCCTCGATGGCTATACTGCCACACATCCCAATGCGCCTCATCACCCAACGGAGGGTCGGTAAACGAGCATATCCACAACGGATAATCCTCCAGATGCCCCCTGACAAACCGGTAATACCCGTCCTTATTCGTATAGATAACGGGGGTAATCCCCTCCGCCCTCAGCAATGCGAGCATATTTCCCAATTCCCTCAGTATGTGCGAGGTGCTGAATCCGTCGGGATTACTCCATTCTTCAAGGTCGATGGCCGGGGGAAGATTGAAATCCCTGCCGCGCAGGGCACGCAGAAAGTTCCACCCCTGCATCTCGCCGTCGGTATCGAAGCGGAAAAAATGATAAGCCCCTGTGGCAATCCCCGCCTGTTTGAGACCTGCCACGTTGCGCACATAGTTGCGGTCGATGAAATCCGTCCCTTCGGTAGCCTTGACATAGGCAAAATCAAGTCCCTGCATCCCGAGCCTGTAAAAATCAATGTCCCCGTTATGGGCTGATATATCTATGCCTCGGATAGGGTATTCGGCCACCGACGGGTTTGCACGTTCCGAAAAATAACGGTTATATACCCACCAGGCACAACACACCGCAACCCCCACGGCAACAGTGGCAACGGCTATGACGACAAAGCGGCGTCCCCCCTTCATGACCTTACGCCCCCCTGCCGCAAGGCAAGCTTCCTTGCCACAACGCTGTAAACGCGGCCTGTGATGAACATGCCCGCCAGCACTATCACAATCAAAGCCGAACAAGGAACATCGATATAGGCCGACAAAACCAAACCGCCCAGGCAGCCCGCGACGGATATGAAAACCGACATCAGCATCACGGTCCTGAACCGTTTGCAGAAAATCTCAGCAGTCATCTGCGGCAACGAAATCATCGACATCAGCAACATAATGCCCACCAGCCTGATGGTAAGGACTATGCACAACGCCACAAACACCGTCATCGTGATGGTTACAAATTTTACAGGCAACCCGGCCACACGGGCAAAATCACGGTCGAACGCACATATGACGATTTCGCGGAATTTCCACCAAAAGAAAAGCACCAGCAAGGTGGTATAACCGGCAAACAGCCAAAGGTCGGCAACGGAAATGTTGAGGATACTGCCAAACAGGAACGCATTAAGCTCAGGCACGAAACCGGGGGTCAGAAACACGAACAACACACCCACTGCCATGCCGATCGACCATATCACGGCTATGGCCGAATCCTCGCGCACACGGTGACGCGACGACATCCACTCCACCCCGAGCGAAGAGGCTACGGCAAAAAGGGCGGCCATCGCAGTGGGGTCGATGCCCAGATAGTAGCCCAGGCCCAAACCTCCGAAACAAGCATGTGTAACCCCGCCTGATATTGCAACCAGGCGGCGTGCAACGATATATGTCCCGATCATCGCAGCCGCCACCGATATTATAAGCACACCTATTATGGCGTTTGTAAAAAAGCTGTATCCGAGTAGTTCCGTCACTTATGTAATCTTGTTCATCTACCTTTAAAACGCATATCCATAACAATTAAAGGCAGGTAAGTCGTAAAAAAAAATGAAATCTTCCTGACTTCCTTATCTCAATTCCCCCGCCGTCCACGTTCCTCCGTCACAATCAGCAACAGCTCCTCGCGCACGCAGTCGGGCAATGTTATGCCTCTCAGCTGGATGCTGCGCGCCCACGGGGCGATATCATCAGGCAGAAGGGTGAGAAGCACGTCGCGGAACTGCTCTATTTCATCGTCCGAATAGCTGTCGGCCTCACGCCCCCGGTAGGCATCCAGTTCCTCGTCGTCGAAATATTCTATTTTCCCGCTCACCTGCGCAAGCAGTGAATCCTTTTCACAAGTGATATGCATGCCGCAACAAGGGGAATCCCCATCCTCCTCCCCTGCCGGCATATCGGCGATAGGCGGAAGGCTCGGCGGCTGCGCGCTACCGCGTTTCACATCGCGGCGGTGAAACAGGTAAAGCACCGCACCCACCGCCACAAGCGCACACAAAATGATTAACGCACCAGTCATTCCACCTCCTCCAGTCTGAACCCTATGTTCCTAAGCTGTTCCCAGTATTCGGGATAGCTCTTTGTCACACTCTCAACACCGTCGAGCACTATCCCCGGCACATAAATGCCCACCGGCGCCAGGGCCATGGCTATACGGTGGTCGCCATGGGCGTCAAGCACGGGCATCTGCGCTACGGGATGCCCCTTACCGTCCCATTCAAGGCCGAAATCACGCACCTTTTCGACACGACGCCCGATTTTATCCATCTCAAGGCATATCGCCCCCAGGCGGTCGCTCTCCTTTACCCCAAGGTTGCCAAGCCCGGTAAACCTGAAAGGCACACCTATCAGGCAGCAGGTAACGGCAAGGGCCGGGGCAAGGTCGGGATTTTCCACAAGGTCGAGGTCAAGCCTGCCGTAAACCTCAGGCGAGGGGGTCAGCTCCGTGGCACCCGGTGTCTCCTCGGATGACACGGTCAGCACACCGAGGCATTCGAAGAAACGCGCGGCGGCGCGGTCACCCTGCAAGGTATCCTCTTTCAGGTTGGTAAGGGTTATCCATCCTGCCGACAATGCGGAAATCTCATACCAAAAGGCCGCTGCCGACCAATCCCCCTCCGACGGCTGGGAAAACGCCCTGTAGCTTCCCGGCGGCACGGTTATCTGCAACGGCTGGAGTTCGGCCTCGACCCCGCGTTGCGCCATCATGCCGAGCGTCATCCTGATATAAGGCAACGACACCGGCTCGCCCTCGAAACGGAGGGTAAGCCCGCGCCGCATAAACGGGGCAATCATCAGCAATGCCGAAATGAATTGCGACGACACGGTGGCATCAATAGCTATATCCCCCCCTTCAAGCTCACGCCCGGTGATTCTCACCGGGGCAAAGCCTTCGGCACCAAGACATTCTATCTTGGCGCCACAATCCCTCAGAGCCTGTATCAGTGGTTGCATCGGGCGCTCGCACAGGCGTTCGCTACCCGACAGGGTCACATCACATCCGGGACGGGATGCAAAAAACGCCGTCAGGAACCGCAACGCTGCACCCGAAGCACCCATGTCGACGGTAACAGGCTTGCCATTTGCACCGGCATATACGGCCAATGCACCGGTTATAACAGCCGTATCGTCACAAACAGCTATCCCTGGTGAATCACACGCCGCAACACCCTGGGTCAAAGCATCGAACACAAGCGCCCGGGTTGATATACTTTTAGAGAGAGGCAGCGTCACCACTGCCTCTTCAATCAATTCCTCGGGAGGATATATCGCAAATTTCATCTATAATTGTAGGTATTATCCGAAATACAAATTTTATGCCGGGGCAGTTTGCGATGCAAGCGCCTTGGCCAACTTGCCGAGCGCCTTGAAAAGCTCGCAACGGGGGGTGGCGACGTTGACACGCATAAAGCCATGCCCCTGCGGCCCGAACATCTCACCATCGTTCAACGCAAGCCCGGCATGGTTCACAACGAGGTCCACAAGCTCGTCGTGGGTAAGGCCGAGACCACGGAAATCCATCCACACCAGGAACGATGCCTCAGGTGTCACCATCCTGATTCCGGGAAGATTGGTGTCGATATATTCCTGTACGGCCTTTATGTTGCCCTCGATATATTCCAACGCCTCCTTAAGCCACGGTTCACCGTTGGTATAGGCTGCCTCCGCACCGATTGTCGACACAAAGGTAGTGGCATTGAATTCATTAACCTCAAGCCAATGGAAGAAGGGATTCCTGATTTCAGGATTCTTCACGATGCACCACGAACTTACCAGGCCGGGGATATTGAATGTCTTGGAGGGGGCGCCGAACGTAACCGCCACCGCCTCGGCATCCTCGCCACAGGCTGCAAACGGGAAGTGTTCGCGACCGCCGAGCATAAGGTCGCCGTGGATTTCGTCCGACACCACAAGCACACCGTATTTACGGGCCAGGCGTCCTACCTCGGCCAAAGTCTCGCGGCTCCACTGAATCCCGGCGGGATTGTGGGGGTTGCAGAGAATCATCATCTTCGGATGCTCGTTGGCAAAAATCCCCTCAAGCTCCGCGAGATTCATCTCATAACGCATATCCTCGGTCAGCACCAACGGGTTAGGAACCACTACGCGGCCATTGCCCTCGATGACGATTTTGAACGGGTGATAAACCGGTGGCTGGATAACCACTTTGTCACCCTTGCAGGTGAAAAAGTTGATGGCAAAAGCAATCCCTTTCACAACACCCGGCACATAGGTCAGTTCCTTGCGCTTTACTTCGAAATCATGGCGCTTGCGCAACCAGCCGGTAATAGAACTCCAGTAGGTATCACCGGGACGCGAATACCCGTAAATCGGATGCGATATGCGGTCATGCAGGGCTTTGGTAATCTCAGGGCAAACCCTGAAATCCATGTCGGCAATCCACAACGGCGTAAGGTCATCCTTTCCGAACAACGCACGCAAATCGTCGATTTTCGTACAACCGCTACCATGGCGGTCAATCACTTCGTCAAAATCATACTTTTTCATTGGCCTGATAAGATTCTTGGTTAAACTCTGCAAATATACACATATTCCCAAAAACGGCTGCCTTTATCCGAGAAGGTTTTCGGCGATTACCCGTGGGAAATGCTGCTGTTCGAGTATATGGATTTTGCGCTCGACGTCGGCTGGCGTATCGCCAGGCGATATAGGGGTGTGCGCCTGGAAAAGTATCCTGCCGTCATCGAACCTTTCATTCACCAGATGGATGGTGATGCCGGTCTCGGTTTCACCTGCGGCTACCACGGCCTCGTGCACATGACGCCCGTACATCCCCTTGCCACCATATTTTGGCAGAAGCGACGGATGGATGTTGATGATTTTCCCGGCATAATGCCCTGTAAGGAATGAAGGAATCATAAGCAGGAAACCGGCCAACACTATGGCATCGACCGCATACCTTTCCAACACACCCAGCATCTCGGCCGGGTTGTTGATTTCATCACGCGACATAACCTCCGTTGCAACACCCAGGTCCCTGCTGCGTTGCAACACCCCCGCCTCACGGTTGTTGCACACCACAAGCACCACTTCCGCCCGGACTTCGTTTTCACGGAAGTACCTGATTATGTTCTCGGCATTGGAGCCGTTGCCTGAGGCAAATATCGCAATCCGTTTCATGCTTCAATCTGATTAATTCCAACTATCCGGGGGCTTTCAACCGGCCATGGTTCAACATCCCCCTAAGCAATAATCCCGGCATTTTCTTCAATTTAAGGGAATGTCAGGACGACTTATCACTTTTACTGCACGAAGTTATAACTTTTATCGGGATTTTATATAACTTTGCGGTAACTGACACAAGAGGGGTGCCCTGCAGGGGCTGAGATTACACCCTTGGAACTTGAAGCGGGCAATGCCGCCGGAAGGACTTGATGTTTCCCCCATGCCCGGATTCGGGTCAAAGCTCCCCTCGCAACATTTTAATCGCTTATGAAAGTGGAAATCAACCACCATGAGGTGGAGGTTGCCGACGGGTGCGCCACACTCGCGCAGCTACTTGAGAAGGAAGGGTTTACAGGAATCGGCCAGGCTGTGGCTGTCAATAATGAGGTAGTACCCAAAGCCCGATGGGTGGAATTTCCCGTGGCCGACGGGATGAAGATAACCGTTATACGTGCCGTTTGCGGCGGTTGAAGCCATGCATGTAATAGCTATAACGCCGCCATATTTTTATCCCGGCGAGGCCGATGCGATTGCCCAGGCGCTTTGTGAAAGAGGTTTTTGGCGTGTCCACATCCGCAAACCGGGAGCATCACCCGAAAGGATGAGGCAATTGCTGGAAGCCGTCCCGGCCGGACTGCGCCCCAGGCTGTCGGTTCACGACTGCTTCGGGCTTGCCCGGGAGCTGGGCATAGGCGGTGTGCATCTCAACAGCCGCAACCCTGTAGCACCCGACGGGTGGAATGGCATCACAAGCCGTTCACTCCATTCCGTCGACGAAATAGCCGGAATGTCCGATGATTATGCTTTCCTAAGCCCGGTTTTCCCAAGCATCTCCAAACCCGGCTATCACAGCGGAATCGACATCGAAAGCCTGCAACCATATCTCAACGACCGAATCTTCGCCCTCGGCGGTGTAACAGCGGAAAAACTGCCCCTGATTGAAGCCTGCGGCTTCGGAGGGGCGGCAATGCTCGGGGCGGCATGGGGAACACGGACTGACCGTGACGCCTTCCTGCTGCAATTCATCACACATCCTACAACACGCCACGGCGTAGTGGCAGGGGCGCAGCAAGCAATCGACGGGGGATGCCGATGGGTGCAGCTGCGCAACAAGGATGCCTCCCCCGGAACCCTGACAGAGGAAGCCCTCGCCATTGCGGAAATATGCCACAATGCAGGTGCCACCTTCATAATCGACGACCACGTGGAACTTGTGAACATTTCGGGAGCCGACGGCGTACATTTAGGGAAAAACGACATGCCGGTTGACGAGGCGCGGGAAATACTCGGCCCTGCAAAAATCATCGGGGCCACCGCCAACACATTTGCCGACATCGAGGCAGCCGCACGCCAAGGCGCCGATTACATAGGGTTAGGGCCGTTCCGTTTCACCACCACCAAAAAGAACCTCAGCCCTATGCTCGGACCGGAGGGGTATCGCGAAATCATGCAACGTTGCCGCCAGGCCGGAATCAACCTGCCTGTTGTTGCAATCGGGGGCATAACGCAGGCCGACATCCCCACTATCATGGCCACAGGGGTAAACGGCATAGCCGCCAGCTCTTCGATTCTGTCATCGGCCGACCCTTCCGCCACCACGGCAGCCCTCCTGGCCTCGATCCGGGACAGCCGGAACGACAGAACCTGAAGCCCCCCATAGGCTTAACTTATCATTGACAACTTAAAAACTTTTCAATTTCAATGTCATCTCTGATTATCGGAGGCCGCGAATTTACCTCGCGCCTCTTTGTGGGAACAGGCAAGTTCCGCAGCAACGAAATAATGTCGCAAGCCATCGAAGCCTCAGGGTCGCAGATGGTCACAGTGGCCATGAAACGCATCGACATGAGCAACCGCCAGGACGATATGCTGATGCACGTTGTGCGCGAAGGCGTGCAACTGCTCCCCAACACATCGGGAGTACGTAATGCCGACGAAGCAGTGCTGGCCGCACAGCTCGCACGTGAAGCCTTCCAGACCAACTTCATCAAACTCGAAATCCATCCCGACCCGCGCTACCTCCTTCCCGACCCGGTTGAAACCCTTCTGGCAACCGAACGTCTCGCCAACATGGGTTTCATCGTGTTACCCTACATCCAGGCCGACCCTGTGCTATGCAAGCGCCTTGAAGAGGTTGGCTCGGCGGCAGTGATGCCACTGGCTGCACCAATCGGTTCGAACAAAGGGCTGGTTACACGCGAACTCCTTAAAATAATCATCGGCCAAAGCCGCGTACCGGTAGTTGTCGATGCCGGGCTGGGCGCACCCTCGCATGCAGCCGAGGCGATGGAACTTGGCGCTGATGCCGTGCTGGTCAACACAGCAATCGCCGTCGCAGGCGACCCTGTGCGTATGGCGCGTGCATTTGCCGACGCCACAGTGGCCGGCCGCGAAGCCTTCGAAGCCGGTCTCGGAGCGGTGTCAGACGCCGCCGAGGCTTCATCGCCGCTTACCTCGTTCCTCGCCTAAAAAGAAACCACATGTTTTCAGAAGAATTAAAAAAATACAGCTGGGATGACACCACCCGTGAAATCCTTGCCATGACCACCGCCGACGTGGAGCGCGCGCTGGCAAAGGAGCGCCTTACCGACCGCGACTTCATGGCGCTGATTTCACCTGCCGCCGAGCCATACCTCGAAACAATGGCACGCCGCAGCCGGGCCATTACCGAACAGCGTTTCGGGAAAACAGTGTCGATTTTCATACCGCTCTACATCACCAACTCATGCACCAACTCGTGTGTTTACTGCGGGTTCAACCGGCATAACAAATTCCCGCGCGTAATCCTGACACCCGAACAAATCGAGGCGGAATGCAAGGCCATTAAGGCAATGGGACCTTTCGAGAACCTGTTGATTGTAACAGGTGAAAACCCTGCCGTGGCCGGGACTGACTATATCGAGAAAGCCCTGCAGGTGTGCCGCCCGTATTTCAGCAACCTCACCATAGAGGTGATGCCATTGCCTGCAGAAGACTACGAACGCCTCACCCATTCGGGGCTTAACGGCGTGATATGTTTCCAGGAAACCTACAACCGCGACCGTTACAAGGTATATCACCCTGCCGGGATGAAGTCGAAATTCGAATGGCGGTGCGACGGATTCGACCGCATGGGGCAGGCCGGTGTACACAAAATCGGAATGGGTGTGCTGATCGGGCTGGAAGACTGGCGCACCGACGTCACCATGATGGCGCGTCACCTGGCATATCTGCGGAAAACATACTGGAAAACAAAATATTCGGTCAACTTCCCGCGAATGCGCCCCTCGGAATCAGGGTTCCAGCCCAACGTGGTGATGAGCGACCGCGAACTCGCACAGCTCACTTTCGCATTCCGAATATTCGACCCCGATGTGGATATTTCCTACTCCACCCGCGAAAACCACCAGTTCCGCAACAACATGGCCACCCTCGGCGTGACAACCATGAGCGCCGGTTCGAAAACCGATCCGGGCGGCTATGCCACCTACCCTTCGTCGCTCGAACAGTTCGCCATAAGCGACCCCACCGGCCCCCTCGAAGTGGCGGCCGACCTACGTGCACTCGGACGCGAACCGGTGTGGAAAGACTGGGACCGGATTTTTGACTGATTCACCACACAGGCCATGAGATATTCCCGACAGACCATACTTGCCGAAATCGGTGAAGAAGGGCAAAAGAAACTGCGTTCGTCATCAGTGCTGATAGTGGGGCTGGGCGGACTGGGCGCCCCTGCCGCAACCTACCTCGTAGGCGCCGGAGTGGGCCGCGTCGGCCTTGCAGACAACGACGTGGTAAGCCTGACCAATCTGCAACGGCAAACGCTCTACACCGAGAGCCAGATCGGAACCCCCAAAACAGAAGCCGCCCGCGAAAGGCTTTCGGCAATGAACTCCGATGTGGTTTTCGACACATATCCCGAAGGGCTTACACCGCTTAACGCACATGAAATCATCAAACCCTACGACATAGTGGTTGACTGCTGCGACAACTTCGCAACCCGCTATCTTATCGACGATACCTGCACCCTGTCAGGCAAACCGTGGGTGCATGGCTCAATCGGAGAATTTCACGGGCAGGTAAGCGTGTTTAACCATAGCCAAGGCCGACGGTACGCCGAACTATACCCCGACCGTGATGCCCTGTGCGCCCTGCCACGTGTAACGGCAGGTGTGCTTGGTGCCGTGCCGGGGGTGATAGGGGCTATCGAAGCCTCCGAAGCCCTCAAAATACTTGCCGGGTTCGGAACCATCGCCGAGGGAACCCTCTTCACTATCGACCTGCTGACCCTCCGAACCACCCTCCTCACTTTCTGACCACCCGGCATATCACTTACAACTTAAAACTAACAACTTAAAAACTTTCCACATGGGAAAAGGCTTTGACGAATATGCAGCCACCTACGACGCGTGGTTCCTTGATAATCCGAATGTTCTCGAATCAGAAGTACGCCTTGTGGCATCAACCCTGCGAAATGCCGGGCGGGTGCTGTCCGTAGGATGCGGTAGCGGCCTGTTTGAAAAAATAATGCGCGACGAATTCGGCATAACGGTTACCGACGGTGTAGAACCCTCCCCCGCAATGGCCGAAATAGCCCGCAAGCGAGGCATGGACGTTACCGAGGCAACAGCCGAGGAATTCGACTATCCGGCCGGGGAGTACGACACCATCCTGTTCAACGGCTCCCCCAGCTATATAACCGACCTCGACACCGTGTTGTCAAAAGTATATGCCGCCCTCAAACCCGGAGGACGCATCGTGCTGGTGGATGTGCCGAAAGAAAGCACCTACGGCTTGATGTACAACCTGGCGAAAGCCCTCGGCACCTGGGACCACCCGTTACTCGAAGGCGCATATCCCCCAAATCCCTACCCGATTGAATTCGTGAATGTTGCCAATTGGCGCACAACAGCCGAAAAAATCGCACTTCTCGAAAAAAACGGGTTCAGAAACATCGAATCGGCACAGACCCTGACAACACATCCCCTCTATTCCGACCTGGCGGCGGAAGAGCCTGTACCCGGTCACGACCGGGGCGACTATGTGGCTGTGACCGCCATAAAATAATTCCCGGATTACATCCTCACAGAAACATAGTGACATGGACACCAAATGGAGCCAGGAAGCATGGAACGCTTCTGAAAACATATATAACACCATCCTGCAACTCCCCTTCATCAAGGAACTTGCCGACGGCACACTGCCTATGGAAAAGTTCCTGCACTATATCAGGCAGGACAACCTGTATCTCGATGACTACAGCCGCGTACTCGCCCACATAGCATCGCGCCTTGGCAACATCGACGATGTTGCAACATTCCTTGAGTTCGCAAGCGACGGTGTTGCCATGGAAAAGAGCCTGCATGCAATCTATGCGCATGAAGGCGGGGTGGGAAAAACACCCGCATGCCTTTTCTACACATCGCTTCTGAAGGCACAGGCTTATGAAAACGTGGCAGTGGAGGCAGCCGCCATCCTGCCCTGTTTCTGGATTTACCAAAAGGTAGGCGAACACATCCTCTCGATAGCGAAAATGGAAGGCAACCCCTATGCCGACTGGATCAAAGCTTATTCCGACCCGGCTTTCGACAAAGCGACACGCCGGGCCATAGAGTTGTGCGACCGCCTTGCCGATGCAGCCGACGAAGCTACCCGCCGCCGCATGACCGACATATATGTGGCATGCTCACGCCTGGAATGGATGTTTTGGGATTCGGCCTACCGCCTCGGTTCCTGGCCGGTATAAATCACCAGACAACCCGGATAACCACTTGCAAAAACATCAATATGAAAATGACATATAACACAGCCCTGACCATTGCCGGTTCCGACCCTTCGGGAGGTGCCGGTTTGCAGGCCGACCTCAAAACATTCTCGGCACTGGGAGTCTACGGTGCATCAGCCGTTGTCGCCGTGGTTGACGAGAACACCGTGGGGGTATATGGCGTGCATCCGATTCCGGTGAATTTCGTACAGGGGCAAATCCGCTCGGTACTCGACGATATCGGTGCCGACGCCGTGAAAATAGGCATGCTCCATGACTCGGAACTCATACGTGGCGTTCTATCCACCTTGCAGGAATATCCCGATGTGCGCCGCATAGTGCTTGACCCCGTCATGGTAGCCACCTCAGGCGACCCGCTGCTGCAACCTGAGGCGGTGGCCACGCTACGCGACGAGTTGCTGCCATATGCAAAGGTCATAACCCCCAACCTCCCTGAGGCATCACTGCTCTTGGGAGAAACTGTCGACCACCAGGACCAGTTCGAGGATGCTGCCCGTGCCCTTTCACGACTCAACGACTCAAAAGTCTCGGTAATGCTCAAGGCAGGGCATCTCGAAAACGACACCCTGACCGATATTTTCTACAATGCCGAGACCGGTAAATTCCTGCGCCTCACAACCCCGCGTGTCGACACACCGAACACACATGGCACCGGATGCACGCTCTCGTCGGCCATTGCCGCCTACCTTGCCAAAGGTGCCGGCCTGGATACTGCCGCACAGCTTGCAAAAGAATACATAGCCAACGCCATTGCGGCAGGCGCCAACTATAGAATCGGACGCGGGCACGGCCCGGTGCATCATTTCCACACCCTTTGGAAATAACCCGGCATACAGACCATATCCGGCAAAACCATTTTCCCACATAAAAAACGCTACCGACCTTATGCAGATAATACCGGCAACACCGCAACACGCCAATGACATAGCACGCGCCGTCATGATGGCTATCGGAGATGAGATATGCGCCGACTTCGCATCTCCCGACCACAGCACCGACGATGTAGAGCGCCTTTTCACACACCTGGCCTCGCTCGACGACTCACAATACAGCTACCTGAACACCCTGGTGGCACTGGATGAGAACGAAAACGTGGTCGGAGTGTGTGTGGGTTATGACGGGGCGCGTCTTCACCAGCTGCGCAGGCATTTCTTCGAAGCCGCAAAAACATTCCTGAACCGCAACATGGAAGGGATGGACGATGAAACCTCTCCCGACGAATTCTATCTTGACACACTGGCAGTGTCGCCCATGCATAGGGGTAAAGGGATAGGGAGCATGCTTCTGAAAGCCATGATAGGGAAAGCCAAGGCTTCGGGCAAACCCGCCGGGTTGCTGGTCGACAAAACCAACCCCAAAGCAGCCGCGCTCTATCATTCCCTCGGGTTCATCCACGTCGATGACCGCCCGTTTGCCGGAGTGCTGATGTCGCATCTGCGGCTGACCTGAATAGTCGAGACATAAAGACATGGCGGTGTGTCAAAATTCAATATTTTGGCACACCGCCGTTGTTTTCGCCCGTATGGCGAGGATGCTGTCAGAATGGTTCAGATGGTAGGAGCCTGCGGGTGAGGCTGAAGGAAGTTGACTTAGGTCAATGACCAAAGCCGAATCTCACAAGCGGCTACCCGGATGGACCATTATGACACACCCCCATGTTTCTAGACCTTAAGTTGTCAATGATGGTGATGCTTATGATGCTTGTGGTGTTTCTTATAATGCTTGTACATCTTCTTATGATGTTTGTACTGGTCTTCCAGCCAGTCCTCGTAGTCATCATCATCGTCATCATAGTAATAATGACCGGGGGCAGTGCCGACAACTATGCCGCCGGGAAGATAAACCCCTACTGCAGGCGAAGCATGCCGCATCGCCTTGCGATAACGCTTTGCAGCCTTTTTATAGTTTTTGGGCGAAACCACCGGGTAATAATCCATCCCCGGGCGTAAAGGCACGCAAACAGGGACTGGCGGCGGGGGTGCCACCACCACTGCCGGAAACAACGGCGGCACATTGGTTACATTGAAATTAAAACCGTCGGTGCCTGCATTTACCGAAAAGAACGTCTGCCCGTCTATGGCGGGAAGCGCAAGTGCGGAAACCACCGCCAATGATATTATCCGTCTCATAATCAATCGTTGACACATTCAAACAAATCCCATTCGCCGCTATAGGCAAATCCCCCCTGTCTGTATGGATACAAACAAATAGGATAAGTGGTTGGTTCGTAACCGATAAATAAACAGTTACAGTTACTCTTCGGTTTCCTCTTCACGGGGTATCCTATGCACCCTGAGTTCACCGATATGCGACTGGTTCATCTTTGTCACCTCAAACATGAACCCATGCCAGCCCACCCTTTCACCAACCGAAGGCAACTGGCGGGTCAGTTCCAGAATCAGACCGCCCACGGTCACATAATTGGAAGGCTGATAGAGCGACGCCTCGTCAAAATAGTTCAGGAAGTCATAAACCGGGCACTGGGCATTGACAATAACACCACCGTCAGGCGCCGCAACGATATAAGGCTCCGTGACCGAACTGTCGCATCCACCCACAAGCCCGTCGAGAATATCGTTAAGGGTGATAACACCCTGCATCGAACCGAACTCGTCGCACACCACGAAACAGTGCACACGCTCGGCCTTCAGTCGCTCCAACGCACCATAAACCGTCATACTCTCAGGGATGAACACCCCCGGTGTCATAACCCGCTCAAGCTGGAAACCGGGCTTGTCGAGAGTCAGAATCAAATCCTTTAACGACACGACCCCTCTCACCTCCTCACGTTCACTGTCGAACACAGGATAGGAATCGTGCAGTTCTGCGGCAAGCTCCTCCTTGATTTCATCAGCTGTCATACCGATGTTGAAAGCCACAACATCCTTACGGCTCGTCATAACCGACGATACACGCTGGTCGCCAAGCACAAGTGCACGGGTCATGATATCCTTCTCGACAGGCATCACCTCACCCGAGGCCGCACCGCTGTCGATAATCTGCCTTACATCGCCCTCGGTCACTTTGTTTTCATCGGCAGGCAGGCGCAACAAACGCACCAAAACTCCTGTAGAGACCGACAACAGCCAAACAAACGGCATGGCCGCCAACGAAAGCAGGCGCATGGGGCGGGCTACGATTTTGGCAACACTGTTTGATGCCGCCAGGGCTATCCTCTTCGGCACAAGCTCGCCTACAACGATTGAAAGATAGGTGACTATGACCACTATCGAAGTCTGGGCTACCGGCCTCGCATACCTGGGGGAAACACCCCAGTCGGCAAGTATATCGGCAAACGTCGCACTTATCGTCGCACCGGAATAAAGACCGGTGAGAATCCCGATAAGGGTGATGCCGATTTGTATGGTCGACAGGAAACGATCAGGATCGTCGGCTATTTCAAGCGCGGTTTTAGCAGCCTTGTTGCCACGGCGGCTCTCCTGCTCCAAACGCGGTTTACGCACGGAAATCAAGGCCGCCTCCGACATCGAAAACAATCCGTTTAACAAAATAAGTCCAACAATTATAAGCAATTCATCCATTGTGGAAGCAAGTGATGGCAGTTATTTCAAACATAACAACAATCAACCACCAGTAATGGTTTATGCGCACATACGTCACCTTACATAGTGCGGCATATCCTCAGGCACCACCATGGAGATTTCCACCATCCCGGCCACCTCCCCGTCACGACGCCACGGTGTCTGGTAAATAACCTTGCGCTGCCCGTTTTTCGATATCGTATAGGCATTGCTTTCGCCAGTGGCAAGCATATGGCGGATTTTGGCCTTAGATGCCTCGGAGTGACATTCGAAAAGATTCTTGCCGAGAAGGTCGCCATGGCTGGCAAAAGTCTGCCTGGCCCTGTCGTTCATGTAGAGAATCACACCTTCGGAATCACAAACCGTGACGGCACAATTAATGGCATCAGGCCATTTCAAATCATCGCTTGACATGTTTTATATTGATTTTTCGTAGATGCCCCTACATGCGTCGGGGGCAGTATGCCGCAAAGATATAAAAAGTGGTAAAAATATGTGCAACATAACGCACCCCGAACAAAAATTTCATTAAATTTGCCAATGGAAGGCACAAACGGCCGTGGCTTTCCTGTAACCACACAGCGCGGCATCCGCCAATAACGGCCTTCAAGAGATATTCACCTTTTTAATAAACATATCACACCTCATCTGACCATGGAACTCCCATTTGCCGAATCATGGCGCATCAAGATGGTTGAACCCATCCGCAAAAGCACCCGCGAAGAACGTGAACAATGGATCAAGGACGCACACTACAACGTGTTCCAGCTTCCTGCCGAACAAGTCTACATCGACCTTCTAACCGACTCCGGCACCGGCGCCATGAGCGACCGCCAATGGGCCGCCATGATGACAGGCGACGAAAGTTATGCCGGCGCCCGCTCGTTCTTCAACATGCGGAACGCCGTTGAACGCATCACAGGGTTCCCCCTGGTAATACCTACCCACCAGGGGCGTGCCGCCGAAAACGTGCTTTTCAGCGCCCTCGTCAAAGAGGGGCATGTGGTGCCGGGCAACTCCCATTTCGACACCACCAAAGGGCACATTGAAAGCCGCAAGGCTTTTGCTGTTGACTGCACTATCGATGAAGCCAAGGATACCCAGCTCGAACACCCGTTCAAAGGCAACGTCGACATCGAAAAACTCGAAAAAGCCGTGAGCGAGAACCCCGGCAACGTGCCGTTTATCATCGTAACGGTGACGAACAACACCGCAGGCGGCCAGCCTGTTTCCATGGCCAACCTCCGCGCCGTCCGCGAACTCGCCGACCGCCACGGCCTGCGCGTAATCTTCGACTCGGCACGCTTTGCCGAAAACGCCTACTTCATCAAGACGCGTGAGGAAGGATATGCCGACAAGACCATCAAGGAAATAGTACGCGAAATGTTCCAGCTCGCCGACGGCATGACTATGTCGGCAAAAAAGGACGCTATCGTCAACATGGGCGGGTTCATCGCCACACGCCACCAGGACTGGGCGGAAGCAGCTCAGAAATTCTCAATCCCCTTCGAAGGATACCTCACATATGGCGGCATGAACGGCCGCGACATGGAGGCCCTTGCGGTAGGTCTTGACGAAAATACCGAATTCGACAACCTGCACACACGCATCCACCAGGTAGAATACCTCGCAAAACGTCTCGACGAATTCGGCATTCCCTACCAACGTCCCGCCGGAGGCCACGCCATTTTCGTCGACGCATCGAAAATCCTCACAAACGTACCCAAAGAGGAATTCCCCGCACAGACACTGACCGTAGAACTTTATCGTGAAGCGGGCATACGCGGTTGCGAAATCGGATATATCCTCGCCGACCGTGATCCCGTGACCCGCGAAAACCGCTTCGGCGGACTCGACCTTCTGCGCCTGGCCATTCCCCGTCGCACCTACACCGACAACCATATGGACGTTGTAGCCGTAGCACTCAAAAACGTGTTCGACCGCAGGAATGAAATCACCAGGGGCGTGAAAATCACATGGGAAGCTCCCCTGATGCGCCACTTCACAGTGCAGCTTGCACCGGCCGACTAACACCTATATCCAAACATAATCTGACAACATACGGGGTTGCGCCAACGTTGGCGCAACCCCGTATGTGTTATCTGAAATTATCAATATGCCATAAGGCACAGGCGGTCAATCCATCTGCTCGTCAGCCACATTGCGGGGGAGCGATTTAGAGATATAATAGAACACGATAACCACCAACATCACAATCACATATGCGATTGCGGTGGAATGCAGCACATTGCCTAACCCAACCAAAGGGGAAACGATTGCCCCGACAACATAGCCTGCAATCCCGAGCAAAGAGGATGCCTCACCTGCCCAACAAAATCTCAGATACAGCCCGGATACAACCAGTCTTAATCCGGAATATCCTTCGCACAAAGGTAAATTCCGGCCCCGTTATTTTCTGAAACTAATGCGCCAAATAATGGCACGAAAAGCACCTGTGTGACGCCATAAACGCATCGCAGCCGCCCGGTCCGTAATGCCTACGGCGGGGCAGCTGCGATATGTGATATAAAAACAGTACTGACGTGTGTCAGCCAGGAATCAGAGCTTGGCTTTGATGGCTGCGGTTTCAGCCTCGTAGCCCGGTTTCTCGAGAAGTGCGAACATGTTGCGCTTGTAGTCCTCGACACCAGGCTGGTTGAACGGGTTCACATCGAGGAGATAGCCCGAAATGCCACACGCCTTTTCGAAGAAATAAATCAGCTCGCCGAGGTATTCCTCCTTGAGGGCGGGAACGGTGATGCGGATGTTGGGTACGCCGCCGTCGACATGGGCGATGCGGGTGCCGAGTTCGGCCATCTTGTTCACTTCGTCGACACGTTTGCCTGCGATATAGTTGAGGCCGTCGAGGTTGGCTTCGTCAGTGGGGATTACGGTTTTGTGGTCGGTGTGTTCAACCGAAAGGACGGTTTCGAAAATGGTGCGTTCGCCATCCTGTATCCACTGGCCCATAGAGTGGAGGTCGGTCGAGAAATCGACTGCTGCGGGGAAAATCCCCTTGTGGTCTTTACCCTCCGATTCGCCATAGAGCTGTTTCCACCATTCGCCGAAGAAATGGAGTTTGGGGCTGTAGTTTACGAGGATTTCGATTTTTTTGCCCGCACGGTAAAGCGCGTTGCGGGTCTCGGCATAGAGATATGACGGGTTGTTTTCGCCGGGCTGGGCGGTGGCAGCCTCCATGCGGCGGGCACCTTCAAGAAGTGCACGGATGTCGTAACCGGCAACGGCGATGGGAAGCAATCCCACAGGGGTAAGCACCGAGAAGCGGCCCCCCACGTTATCCTCGATTACGAAGGTTTTGTAACCCTCTTCGGTGGCGAGTTGGCGAAGGGCACCACGTTTCGCATCGGTCACAGCCACAATGCGTTTTGCAGCCTCGGCCTTGCCTACCTGGGATTCGAGCTGCTCTTTAAGCAGGCGGAAGGCGATGGCAGGTTCGGTAGTAGTGCCTGATTTCGAGATTACGATGATGCCGAAGTTTTTGTCGCGAAGCAGATCCTGAAGCTCGTAGAGGTAGTCCTCGCCGATATTCTGGCCGGCGAACAACACGCGGCAACGACGCTTGTCGTCGGTGCGGAGCATAGAGAAACTGTCGCCGAGAGCCTCAATCACAGCTTTGGCGCCGAGATAGCTGCCGCCGATACCTACGGCAACAACGAAATCGCATGTTTCACGGAGCTGCTGTGCGCAGGCTTCGATGTCGGCCACAAGAGAGTCGGGGGTTTCCGAAGGGAGTTTCACCCATCCGAGGAAGTCGGCACCCAGGCCGCTGCCGTCGTAAAGTTTCTTCAAACCTTCGTTTGCCTCAGGGTCGAGAGCCTGTATCTGCCCGGCAGTCACGGTGCCAAGCACGTTTTTAACATCAACATTTAATGTGCTCATATATAGAAAATTTAGAAATAAGCGAAACCAATTGTCCTAATCCTTCCCCGAAGTAAGATATATCTCCCCTGTCCTATCTAACGCTTTCCCCACTGCAAAGTTAGATAAAATCGCCGAGCTTTTATCCCACCCCACCAAAAACTTAGATGTTGTTTAATAAAAACAGATTTTATTAAACAACATCTTGACTAATCCTATCAAAGCATTGTATCAAAATGCAAGATTTGACTCAATGAAATCACATTGACTCTCATTAGCCGGTTTCAGATTCCCGTAGCGGGGTTATTTCTTGCGCCAGAGGTAGAGCTTGTCGGAGGGGCGGATTTTTGAGGGTACTGCGATGGAGAAGCTGTCGCCTTTGACGGCTTTGCGCGCCGGATGGAGGTTGACGCGGAGTTCGTCGATGGTGAGGATGATGGTGCCGGTGGTAGGGCCGGTGATTACAACCTCGTCGCCGGGGCGCAGCTCGCCGCTCTCCATATAGAATTCGGCCACGCCGATGTTGGAGAAGTAGCGCACCCCCTTTGCACGGTATTCCTTGACACGGGTTGCCGAGGAGCCGTATTTGCTCGACCATTCGCCGAGGCGCTGCCCCAGGTAGTAACCGTTCCAGAATCCACGGTTGAAGATTTTGTCAAGCTGTTCGTCCCAACGTGCGATTTTATCATCGGAATATGTGCCGTCGCATATGGCTTGCAGCGCCTCGCTGTAGCTCTGCACGGCTATGGTGACATATTCGGGACCGCGGGCGCGTCCCTCGATTTTGAACACACTGACCCCGGCATCAATCATCTTGTTGAGGAAATGGATGGTTTTCAAATCCTTGGGCGACATGATGTATTTGTTGTCGATGGCGAGTTGCTCACCTGTTTCGAGGTCGGTCACCTCATACCCTCTCCGGCAGATCTGGGTGCAGGCACCACGGTTGGCCGAAGAGTTCATTTCATGCAGGCTGAGGTAGCATTTACCCGATACGGCCATGCAGAGGGCGCCGTGGCAGAACATCTCGATACGCACGAGTTCCCCACGGGGGCCCCGCACGTCGTCGCGCACGATTGCATCATGGATGGCACGCACCTGGTCGAGGTTCAGTTCGCGGGCGAGCACCACAACATCGGCATACTGCGCGTAGAATTTCACCGCGTCGATGTTCGATATGCTTTGCTGGGTCGAGATATGCACCTCCACACCACGGCTGCGGGCATAGAGAATCGCCGATATATCGCTGGCGATAATCGCTGATATGCCGCTTTGGGCAACAGCGTCGATAATCTCGTGGCATTTGGCGATATCCTCGTCATAAATTATGGTATTGACCGTGAGGTAGGATTTCACCCCGTGCTCGTCGCAGATGGAGGCGATGTTGCGCAGGTCGTCGAGAGTGAAATTCACACTCGAACGCGCACGCATGTTCAACCCCTCCACACCGAAATATATCGCGTCAGCACCGGCATTGATTGCCGCATGCAGGCTCTCGTAGCTCCCCACAGGAGCCATTATCTCAAAATCTTTCCTTTTCATAGCCGCAAAGTTACGCAAAAGCCCCGACACCTTGAACATCGACGGTGTTGAATAATGTCTGTCAAACAACATTTTAATTGCAAGATAGATGCGAAATCGCTAATTTTGCCCAGGAAGCAACGGATGCTTCATAGTTTAAATTTTCAGTATTATGAATATAGCCGTTTACTGCTCGGCACGGGAAAACATTGCCGGAGAATGCTTCGAGGATGCGAGGCGGCTGGGGGCGTGGATAGGGGAAAACGGCCACATGCTTGTTTATGGCGGGTTGGCCATGGGGCTTATGGAGGCCGTAGCCTCAGCCACGGCCACGGCCGGAGGCAAGGTTATGGGCGTTGTGCCGGAAACAAGGCAGCACCGCCAGCACACGTCGAACACGGTCAGCATACCGGTTTGTTCGTTGCATGAGCGCAAACAGATTATGGAGGAAAATGCCGATGTGTTCGTGGCATTGGACGGAGGCTTCGGCACCGTCGACGAAGTTATGTCGGCACTGGCCACCATGTCGTTTTTCAACGAACCGAAACCCATGCTGCTGCTCAACCGCAACGGGCTTTACGACCCACTGGCCACAATGTTCGACGAGATGGTGAGACGCGGGCTGATGTTTGCGGAAGTGCCGCAGCGGATTACATTGTGTGCCGACATGGGGGAACTTATTGCCGCGCTTGGCCGTTTAACAGGAAAAAAGGTTTAAGATATGAAGATTTATACACGAACCGGCGATGCCGGTACGACGTCGCTTGTCGGTGGCAAGCGCGTGCGAAAAGACTCCGTACGTCTCGACGCCTACGGCTCCGTCGACGAGTTGAACTCATTCCTGGGTATGCTTATCGCATCAGAAGAACTTGAATCCGAAGCCGGTGATACGCTCCGCATGGTGCAGAACAAGCTTTTCAATGTCGGCGCATACCTTGCAACCGACAATACCGACAACCCGATGGCCGAACCTTCCGGCCTGGGACACAAGGCAATCGGCGAACTTGAGCGGCAAATCGACCTGATGACCGACCGTCTGCCCGAACTGCGCGCCTTCATCCTCCCCGGAGGATGCCCGGCGGCTGCATTGGCCAATGTGTGCCGGGCTGTGTGCCGGCGTGCCGAACGCCGCGTCATAGCGCTCACACAGGAAGCACGCGTAGACGACATAGTTATACGCTTCCTCAACCGCCTGAGCGATTACCTTTTCACACTCGGGCGCTACGCCAACCATATCTCGGGCGTGGCGGAGCTGGAATGGAGGAAAGAGTGAATAATATGGAGGCCATAGAATTTAGTCACGCTGGATAACAATATTTACCGTAGAGTGCCGTTATTCCGATAACCGATGCAATACCCATCCGGTACACACCCCTATCGCGAAATAAGAATATACAACGAAATAAGATAAAACGCTATGTATTGGACACTTGAACTTGCCTCCAAACTTGAGGACGCACCCTGGCCCGCAACACGCGAGGAACTCATAGATTACGCCCAGCGTTCGGGCGCCCCCCTCGAAGTAATCGAAAACCTCCAGGAAATCGAGGACGAAGGCGAAACCTACGAATGCATCGAGGACATCTGGCCCGACTACCCCTCCAAAGAAGACTTCTTCTTCAACGAGGAGGAATATTAAGCCGCCCTGAACGATATAAACCACTGATAACCAGCCATATAAACTACGATAATTTGTTTGTATGGCTGGTGTTTTATTGCCCCAAATTGCCTTATTTGTTTGTATAAAATGCAATATTTTACCCCGATTTTTCCGTTTTGTTTGTATATAATTCACTACCTTTGCAGACATGTGGGAATATCGTAAAAATACAAACAAATAAAGGCCTATGGGAAGGACAAAGAGATTATACCCATTAGGGAAATATCGTCTGAGGACGCCAAAAAATCCGGATAAGAACAAAGCTTATCCGGTAGACATAGAATATACTTGGAACCGTAAGGTAATCCGGCGTACCACCAATATTTTCGTGAAGATTGCGGACTGGAACCAAAACCTTCATGCAGGACGCGGCGGTGTCCGCCCCTCCTATGGCTCGGAGTCCAAGCGCATCAACAGTGTATTACTGGCAAGGGTTGAAAGGACGGATTCACTTCTGGCGGAATTTGCTCAGAACAATCCACATCAGATAACCGATGAGGTTATAGATGGTTTCCTTCTTGAGAAGCCGGTGGCCGTAAGAAAGGACAACGGCAAGGACTTCGTTGAGTTCGTGACTGACAGGTTGGATTCCGAATACTCGCGCAACCGAATCGGGCGCAGCCGTTACGAGAATGGCAAAAGCGGCATGAATATGTTTAAGGAGTTCCTGCGCTCAACCGGAAAAGGTACATATAAATCGGATGGCATATACCTTGGAGAAATCTCCATCGAGCTTCTTGAAGAATACATCGAATGGCGTCGTGAAATAAAACAGAATAGCGACCACACCATAAACCATGCACTAACCCCCATCCTTAAAGCCTGTGCCTACGCAGCGGAGTTACATATTATAGATGTTGCGCTCAATGCAAGGATACAGGATATGAGAATTGCTGTGAAACCAAACCTCTCCGGAGACGAATCCGCATATGACGGTAAGAGCCTTTCAAAGGAAGAACTGGCCGCACTCATTGAGTATTATCATAACTGCAAGGAGGCTCGAAGAAAGGAGTATCTGGAAATGTTTCTGTTCGCGTTTCATGCCTGTGGCCTTCGTGTTGTGGATGTGATGACACTACAATGGTCAAATATTGATTTTGAGAAGAAGGAATTACGAAAGATCATGATCAAGACAGGTAAGCGCCATATCATACCTTTGTCAGATCCGGCTATCGAAATTCTTGAAGCGTGGAAAGAGAAACACTTCACTTCCAAATTCGTATTCAATCTTGTGAAAGATGATTTTGACATAGATAACGACGAGGCTCTGTACAAAGTCAGAAATTCGGCAACAAGGGGCATCAACCAATCCCTTGTAGTTGTTGGAGAAGACCTTGAATTGAAGTTTCCACTAACTATGCACGTTGCGAGACATACTTTCGCAGTGTATGCTCTGAATGAGGGTCTTTCAATGTCTGTGGTAAGTCGTCTTCTCGGACACGGAAGTACCGATGTCACAGAAAAAGTATATGCAAAATTCCTTCCGGAGACACTTTCTTCAGAACTAAACCGTCTATCAGATTTATCCTCATTCAGGATATGAGATTGTTATATAGATAAAAAACAAAAGGCAGTTGCCCCCCAACGGAGTCAACTGCCTTTTGTTTTTGCCTCACGACTACATCTTAGGTGATGTATCTGCAAATGCCTCATAATGAAAATTGTGGAGAAAATTGTCCACATCTGATTGAGAATACCAATATTTGTCTCCACATTTGGAATATCCGAGATAGCCCTTGTCCCTGAGCATTTTGAGATATTTGTCTTTGATATTGAGAAGTGCCATGAGTGCTTTGTTGTCGTAAACTCTTGACTTATCTGTCTTTTCGGTTCGTGCCGGTCGTTTGTGCTGGGTTTCCAACAAATCAAGAATCCGATTCAACAGTTCTCTATCACTGAGGTTCCGGGATGCAGGCTTCATCACAATATATGTATGGTGAGGATGATATAGTAGCCGCCTTATTCAGGCATAACTGATGACCGGATACAGATGTCTTTCCGGGTGGATGTGCAGTCCTGAACAGAACGGCAATTCTTTGTTTTGGATGTTTCATATTTTTACGGTTTTAGTGGGTGAATTTGCCGGACATAGTACAGACTGCCCATATTCCGGACTATGGGTAGCCAATATCAATGTCTATTATGGCGGGGATTTCCAAAAGCTGGCGCATGGGATAGACACGCTTTTGCTTTTGACCGTGTAACGATGACAATGCGCAAAAAGATTGCTGATTGTCAGCGATTTCCCAACTTTTCCAAAAAGTTTCCCAACTTTGCCCAACTTGAAAAATCGGCTTAAACAAACGGCCGTGCCCCGGTTGTTTCTATGTCGAATCCGATACGGTACGGACTTGACTCCGGAAATGGATTTGGTTCGGTTCGCACGTGGAATCAAACCACAATTCACAATCCGGATGGTTCGGGTAGCCGGTGGAATTGAACTGTAAATAGACCTATATTTCAGTTCGGACAGCGAAAGGAATCAAACTGTTCCGGATAGCCGACACCATCACCGCAAGGATTCTTTCTAAAAATTTTTATGGCACATAAATGTCATATCAATCCGCATAGCGGACTGATACAGTGATTGCTGTGTCTTCTTGACAAGCAGTTGCCGACAGAAATCCAAATCTTAATGTGTCTTAAATAAACAGGGTACTACCCAAGGAATACCTTACCCGCCTTCGGGGGTATGACGAACTTTGCAGCGTAACACTAAATCCAAAAAAAGAATATGGAAACAAAAACGCTCAGACGCCTCGCCGGGGCAATCCGGGAATACCGGAACAGAATGTTGATGGCGGTTTTCTGCCGCATAATATCACACCACTTCAAAAAGTACGGCAAATGAGAACGGCGGAGTACAATATGCTTGCCCAACTCATCTCTGAACTGAAATCAGAGGTCAGAGGCATGAGGAACGGCCTCGACTGCAAGATAGGCCAAGTGGCGAAGAGAGTGACCGAGGCATTTCAGGGTTTCGGCATACTCGATCCCGATGAAGACCTGTGGACAGAGCAGCAGGTCTGCGAGAGATACCACGTGTCCCGCCGCACGATGTACAACCACCGGAAGGAGGGAATAATCGCCTTCATCAAGACCGGCAGCGGGAAGAACTGCAAGATAAAATACCGCAAGGCGGATGTGATAGAGTTCTTCTCCTCGCTGAACGCATGACACACCTACACTACAAAATAATCCGTGCCACTCAGGTGGCACAAGTTTCTAACCCAAAACACTTTAATTTATGGCACAAGACCAGAATCTGGAAAATGCAGAAGTGCTTATTGCCCGCAACAACGACACCGGGCAGGTAGGCGCGGTGACCGGACTCAACGAGGACGGCACACCGAAGATGACCGATGTAAAGTCGGCTAAACTCTCCGACCTTGTAAAATTCACCAAAGGCGAGAATCCTCTCGAAGCTTTCATGTCGAACTTCGTCCGACAGTGCAAGAACCCCTCGACATTCGGATTCTTCCGCGTCCCGGCTGACCGATACGACACAGTGGGCACCGTGATTGGCGATTTCGCCAAAGACCCGGCGGCCAACGCCGAAATGCTGAAGAACAACGTGGTTGACATCCCTCAGCCGACACATGAGGCTCAACAGAAGGCCGATATTAAGGCAGAAACTTCCGAAGTCAAGCCCGAACAGCCTGAGCAATTTGCGTCCAACGAGAAAACACCTGAACAGTCGGCAACTGCCGACAATGCCCAAGCCCCAGACAAGGAGGTGAAACATTCCGCAATCGACGAGAGCAAAATCGACTGGGCATCGCTCAAAAAGAAATGGGGCATCGACCGTGACCAGCTTGAAAAATCGGGAGACCTCCGTGAGTTGCTCTACAACCGCAAGTCGCAGGTCATCACCGTCACTCCGACATTCGGAGGCGAGAAATTCCCCATCGATGCCCGCATCTCTTTCCGTGTCGATGACAACGGCAACATCAAGGTGGTCCCCCATTTCATCCACCGTGAGCCGAAGCTCGATCAGGAATACAAAGGCTATCAGTTCACAAAGGAGGACAAAGCCGCCCTGCGCGAGACCGGCAACCTCGGCAAAGTGGTGGAACTTACCGACCCCAAGACAGGCGAGAAAGTACCGTCGTTCGTCAGCATCGACCGCTACACCAACGAAATCGTGTCCGTACCTCAAAAGTCGGTGTATGTCAAGGACACCGTGGGCCAAGCCAAGCTCACGATGGCGGAAATCAATGAACTGAAAACAGGCAAGGCACTCCCGCCCAAGCAGATAACCGACAAGAACGGCAAGACCTACACCGTGGTGCTTCAGATAAGCGCCGACCGCAAGGGTGTCGAGTTCGTGCCGGGGGCTGTGAGGAAGCAGGAGCAGTCACAGAATCAGCAGACCGGGCAGCAACAGTCGTCGTGGCTTACGAAGGACGGCAAGATAAAGCCTCTCGGCAAATGGGCCGGTATCCCGCTGACCGACAAACAGAAGAGCGACTACGCCCAGGGACGTGTGGCGGAGCTTACCAACCGTCTCGACGAAAAGGGTCAGCCCTGCACCGTCTATCTATGGTTCAATCCTGAGAAGCAGCGTCCCAACACCTCGCTCAACGACCCGCGTGTCAAGGTGGCCGAGGAGTCAAAGGTTCAGAAGGCAGTGAACAACGACGGTCTGACCAACGAGGCGACAAGCAAGGTGGCCGAGCCGCTCCAGAAATACCAGACCGCCCCGAAGAACGAGGAACAGCAGAGACAGCAACGTAAGCCCAAAGGTCCGAAGATGTAATATCGGCTGTCCTTGACACTGATTGAAAAAGCATCCGCGAGAGTCCGGAATCTCCGGTGCTGTTTCATCAACCAAACCACTATCTCCGAAAAAATATCCACCAAATTAAAAACCGTAAAAATGAAACAGAAAAATCTCATAACAGTGGTGACAGACCACCAGCTCACCGCAGACACAATCGCCAAGGCGATAGGCGCCAACGAAACACACGAAGGTTACTACTTCGGCAACGGCTATGCCGTCACATGGACAGGCGGCGAAATCATCGAGGCGACATTCTCGCCTATGGAGAGTTTTGTGCTTTCCACCGACATGGACTGCCGTCTGGTCTATGCCCACAACTTCAAGTTCGCTATGCGCGACTATGACCACCTCGTCGGCTACAAGAAAACGGAGCAGGACAAAAAGCAGCTCGCCACAATCAAGGCTCTGTGGAAGATGAGCCGCACAGTCGTCAACGCCATGCGCCCCGATATTTCGGGAGACCTCGACTTCCTCAGCCTCTACTATTTCATCGCCAGCCCCGTGAATGTGCGCCGGGCATGGATGCCTATCCTGACGAAGAAGGCGATTGTCCATGCCGTCAACCACGGGCCGCAGAACCGCAAGGAGTATGAGGCATGGCTCTCGGAATCCATCTACAACCATCTCGTTGACCTCTGTGGCAACGCCTTCGACTGCAAGCCCACCCCGATAATGGAGGAAGTGCCGGTGAAGGATGCCCCGAAAGTTCTGGAAGAACTGGGTATAGGATGTTCCGACATGCCTGACCCGACCGACGGAGACTTCACAATCACCTCCGACCGCATCAGGGTATATGCCGACCGTCTCCCGCTGTTCAATCTCCCGTCCCTTCTTGTCGAGGCCGTTGTGGAACTGGACTTCGACCATGAAAAGACCGTCCGGATCGCCCATAACCTCTACGGCAAGAAACTCATATCCTACCCGATGGTAATGCAGAACACCATCCCCGCCGGTGTGTGGAAGCTCATGCGACGGAACATGGAGACACTGCGCTACAACAGCAAGTGGGGCCGTTCCGTAAAAGAGGGTGCGCCCTCCAAACGCCACAACTTCCGCAGCGGCGAGAACCTCTACAACGGCTTCGGCATCGTCACCACAGGACTGCACCCGACAGACCTAAACCGTGACGAGGAGAGGCTCTACAACCTCATCGTCAAGCGCGTCATCGACGCTTTCGAGCCGACAGCCCCGGCAAAAGGACGCAAGCCGAAAAGAAAGAAGAAATCACGCCACTGCAACCGTAAGTCACGGAATCACCAATCCAAAGGTTAAAACCCTCTGTAAACCATACTAAATACCGTTAACGTCCCTCCCGTGTCCCGATAATTTATTATCTTTGCACTCAATTCGACGTCATTATGTTTTTTGTTTCATTTTTGACGTGGATTTAGTGGTTGGACATCGGGAGGGATACCCGGTGTCCTTTTTGTCAACATACACACACGCACACACTTACAGACAAAGGCACCGGTCAACCGCTATATCCGAAACCCCAAGATGAAACATAATGATGAATTGCCGGAGGCAGACTATTTCCGTGTCTATCTCCAAGGTCACCTGCGTGACCACCATTTCCCCCAGAGAAACAAAAAGAAGTTCATAGAAGCCCGTGCCGATGATGCATACGACACCTTCGTCACATTGCGTCTTGAAGGGAAAACTGTACCGATTGCCAGAGAGATGGCTATGCGGACACTCCTTGACGGGCTGTATGTGTCGCGCTACGACATTATATATAATGTCGTGGAGGAGAACTCCTCCGTCGGTATGCGTCTGCCACAGGAATACTGGCCGGACTTTACCGAGCATCTTCTCAGACTGCAACCGATAAAGGAGATTCTTGACCGCTATGAAGTCAACGGCGATTTTCTGAGCCGCGAGACACACCGGCCGATGCTGACAGAGCTACTGGGGACAATCACCGAAATACTCGACGGCTATGGGGTATAACCGTCTCCGTACCATGCACGACAATACCGAGGCGATAAGGCTTGCCTTTAAGCTGAGGAACGAGCGCAGGGGCCCCGGCATTGAAGAATGTGGGGTGCTGATGAAATATGCAGGCTTCGGAGGGCTGAAATGTATCCTCAATCCTGCCGATGACATAAATGACGTGGTGCATTGGGCTAAATCCGATATTGACCTGTTCGCCCCGACAGTGGAACTACGCCGTATGATTCACGATTATTCAAAGGATGACCGTGAGTTCAAGGCGCATATGGATTCACTGAAAGCCTCCGTGCTGACTGCCTTCTATACGCCGCAACCCATTATAGAGGAGATTGCGGAGTCATTGCAGGATGCAGGGGTTGTCGCCCGCCGCTTCCTTGATCCAAGCGCCGGGCGTGGCTCCTTTGCAGGTTCTTTTATCGGGACAAATGCAGGCATGGAAATCATGTCCTATGAAAAAGACCTGATTACCGGAATGATTCTTCAAGTGATGCACCCGTCGGAGACTGTCCGCATCGAGGGCTTCGAGAAGATAGAGCCGGACTTCAACGGCTATTTCGACATTGCCGCCTCAAATATACCTTTCGGCAATTTTGCGGTGCCGGATCCGGGATACGCAACGTCAAAGGATGTCGCCTATAAACAGGCGTCAAAGTCAATTCACAATTATTTCTTTCTCAAAGCCCTTGGTTCGGTGCGCGAGGGCGGCATTGTCGCCTTCATAACATCGCAGGGTGTAGCCAACGCCGCATCTCCCTTTGTCAGAATGGAGATGATGCGCCGTGCCGACTTGGTGGCCGCATTGCGTCTGCCGAACAATACCTTTTCCGACAACGCCGGGACTGATGCCGGAAGTGACCTGATTATACTCCAAAAACATGAGGACAAAAAGTCACTTACATTCGATGAAGAATTATTTATTCAAAGCATTGTGGATGGTGATACCAAAGTCACCAACAACAAATTCTTTGAGGCGTTTCCTCAGAATGTCATCTGCACCGATGCGAAAGTAGGCACAGACCAGTATGGCAAACCGGCAATCGTCTATACCCACAAAGAAGGGATAGACGGTATTGCCCGTGATATGCGCATCGCGCTCGATGTGTCTCTGCGTCTGCGTCTTGACATTGACCGCTACAAGGGTTACTCGCCGAAACTGACACCGCCTGATTCTCCGACACCTTCAGACCTTCCGACTGAAAAGCCGGAGAAGAATATCGTAAGGCATAAGACGATCTCACACGAGACACCCCTGTTGAAACAGTATCAGGAGATGAAGAAGAAACATCCAGATGCTATACTGATTTTTCGTGTAGGTGATTTCTACGAGATGTTCGGCGATGACGCAAGGGAGGCATCGGAGATTCTCGGCATAACACTGACCACCCGTGCCAACGGCAGTAAAAGTCGGATAGAATTGTCGGGCTTCCCGCATCATGCACTGGACACCTATCTACCCAAGCTCGTAAGAGCCGGCAAACGAGTGGCTATATGTGAGCAGTTGGAGGGCCCTAAGCTGAATAAGACACCAAAACAAAAGATTGTCGAGGATATTAAGCCAGCGGAGCCAAAGGTAGAACTGAAGCAGGAGCCAAAACCGGAACCGGTCTCCGCTCCCGCTGAACCGCCAAAATCAGAAACCGCCAAAGAGATAGAGACTGACGGCAGACCCGATTACAGCGACAACCCCGATCCTCGGCTGTTCACCTACAATCTTTTCGGCGAACTGGAGCCTATCGGCAAGCCAAGCCGCCAAAAGACTGCCCACAAACCCGACAAGGAAGAGAAAGAGCAAGCCAAGACCGCCACGCAGCCTAAAAAAGAGGCGAAACTACCTGAAAATGCTAAATTCCGTCCTCTGACCGACAAGGAGCTGGAATTTTACGGCTCTCTGAACTGGGATGACAACCCGCCCATCAACGGATTCTACGAGGCTATGATGTCACTGGCACACCGACAGTTGGAGGAACGTGCCAGACTTGAAGCTGAAAGGATGTCGGAGGAGGCGGCGAAGGCCGCCGGTATCGCCCCCGGCGAGACATATATCGAGAAAACCGAAGGTGATTTTATTCCCGGCAGGGCTGTAAACCGCCCGTCAAAGGTGACGGCGATACCGTTGGAAAAGGATATGTCACCCCGTCCGTTCACGGAGGATTTGCAGTTCTTTCATAAGAACGGCTCTATGGTTGTCGCAGATGGTCAGGTTGGTTTTCTATCAGAGGTCACCAAAATGGGAGCGACATTCACCCCGTTGGGTCTCAAACCGGAGCAGGAGAAACGAGCTATGCTCTATATAACATTGTCGGAGACGTACCAGCAGCTATATAACTATGAGGCTGAGACCCACGAGGCAAGCCCAGACCTGCGAGAACACCTCAACCAATATTATGACGAGTTTGTGAAGAGGTACGGCCACCTCAATGAGAAGACGAACGCCAAGTTCATAATGATGGATGTCAACGGCATGGATTCTCTCGCCCTTGAACGTGCTGAATCAGGACTGTTCGTAAAGGCTGACATCTTCGACCACCCGGTGTCATTCGCCATTGACGAGCTGACTTCGGTTGACACACCTATGGAGGCGTTATCTGCGTCACTAAACAAGTTCGGCAATGTCGATCTGGAATACATGTCGTCGCTTGTGGATATGGATGAGGATACCCTTGTCGAGAATCTCAAAGGTCATGTCTATTACAACCCGTTGGTGTCTGGATATGAGATTTCCGACAAATTTGTTGCAGGCAATGTTGTGAGCAAGGCCGAGCAGGTCAAGGCATGGATAGACCGGGAGGAGGAGCGTATCAAGGACTTTCCCGGTTATGACGGCATAGAGCCTTATATCGCTATGGCGCAGGAGTCCTTGAAAGCGTTGGAGGATGCCACTCCGAGAAGAATCTCTTTCGAGGAACTTGACTTCAACTTCGGAGAGAGGTGGATACCGACGGGTATCTACTCGGCATATATGAGCCATCTATATGAGACCGACATCAAGATTGCCTATTCCCCCTCCCTTGACGAGTATTCGGCGACAAACGAGCGTGGCAACATGAAGATCTGGCAGGAGTTCTGCGTCCGTGGCTACTACCGTACCTACGACGGCATGAACCTGTTGAAACATGCGCTCCACAACACCGTCCCCGATATCAAGAAGTCAATCGGCAAGGATGATGACGGCAACGACATAAAGGTGCCTGATGCCGAGGCAATACAGCTTGCCAACTCCAAGATAGACGAGATACGCAACGGATTCACGGACTGGCTCGAAGCCCAAAGTCCGGAGTTCAAGGAGAGGCTTGTTGACCTCTACAACCGCAAGTTCAACTGTTTCGTCAGACCGAAGTATGACGGAAGTCACCAGACATTCCCGGATCTGAATCTGAAAATGTTGGGTGACAGTTACGGCATACACTCCGTGTATCATTCGCAGAAAGACTGTGTATGGATGCTCTTGCAGAACGGCGGCGGAATAGCCGACCATCAGGTGGGAACCGGCAAGACGCTGATAATGTGCATGGCGGCACATGAGATGAAGCGCTTGGGCATGGTGCATAAGCCTATGATTATCGGGCTGAAGGCCAATGTCGCAGACATCGCCCTTACCTATCAGACCGCCTATCCAAACGCTCGGATTCTTTTCGCCGATGAAAAGAGTTTCAAGGCTGATAACCGTGTGAAGTTCTTCAACAATATCAGGAACAACGACTACGACTGTGTGATAATGTCGCACGACCAGTTCGGCAAGATACCGCAAAGCCCGGAGTTGCAGGAACAGATATTGCGAACGGAACTTGACACGGTGGAGGAGAATCTCGCTGTACTGAAGCAGCAGGGCAAGGACATCTCCCGTGGCATGCTCAAAGGTCTGGAGACCCGCAAGTTCAATCTTGAGGCCAAACTTGAAAAGGTCAGGTCTCAGATTGAACACCGCACGGATGACGTGGTGGATTTCAAGCAGATGGGCATTGACCATATTTTTGTCGATGAATCGCATCAGTTCAAAAATTTAATGTTTAACACCCGGCACAGCCGTGTCGCAGGACTCGGCAATGCCGAGGGTAGCCAACGTGCCTTAAACCTTCTATTTGCCATACGCACTATTCAGGAGCGTACCAGCAGGGACTTGGGAGCCACTTTCCTGTCGGGTACTACAATCTCAAACTCATTGACAGAGCTGTATCTGTTGTTCAAGTATTTACGCCCGGAAGAACTTGAAAGGCAGGACATCCGTTGCTTCGACGCGTGGGCGGCGATATTCGCAAAAAAGACCACCGACTTTGAGTTCAATGTCACAAATAGCATTGTCCAAAAGGAGAGATTTCGATACTATATCAAAGTGCCGGAGCTGGCGGCATTCTATAATGAGATAACGGATTACCGCACTGCGGAGGATGTCGGTGTTGACCGACCGGAGAAACGGGAGATGCTACACCATATTCCGCCCACTCCGGATCAGGAGGCATTTATCCAAAAACTGATGGAGTTTGCAAAGACCGGTGACGCCACTATTTTGGGTCGTGAACCGTTGTCTGAGACCGAGGAGAAGGCAAAGATGCTTATCGCCACTGACTATGCCCGCAAGATGGCTCTTGATATGCGAATGATTAATCCATCATACGAGGATGACCCGAACAACAAAGCCTCACATTGCGCCAAAATGATAGCGGAATACTATCACAAATTTGACGCTCAGAAAGGAACCCAGTTTGTTTTCAGCGACTTGGGGACTTACAAGCCCGGCGAGTGGAATGTGTATTCCGAAATCAAGCGCAAACTGATAGAGGATTACGGCATCCCGGCGCATGAGATTCATTTCATTCAGGAATGTAAGACAGAGAGGGCGAGAAAGGCTGTCATTGAGGCTATGAACGAGGGTGCTGTCAGGGTTTTGTTCGGCTCGACCTCTATGCTTGGCACAGGCGTAAACGCCCAACGCAGAGCTGTTTGCGTCCATGAACTTGATACGCCGTGGCGACCCAGTGACTTGGAGCAACATGAGGGCCGTGCTGTCCGCAAGGGCAACGAGGTTGCGAAACTCTACAACGACAACAAAGTTGATGTAATCATCTATGCTGTCGAGAAGTCGCTGGACTCATATAAGTTCAACCTCCTGCATTGCAAGCAGACTTTTATCTCGCAGTTGAAAAGCGGCGCGTTGGGAGCAAGAACCATTGATGAAGGCTCAATGGATGAGAAGAACGGTATGAATTTCTCGGAATATATGGCCATTCTCTCCGGCAACACCGACCTTCTCGAAAAGGCGAAACTTGAAAAGAAAATAGCAGCCCTTGAAAGCAGCCGCAAGGCACACGGCAAAGGTAAGGCCGATAGCGAGAGCAAACTGCGTACCATAATCGGAGACATTTCCACCAACGAGATAATGTTGGATAGGATGAAATCGGATCTGGAGAAATTCCTCTCGGCAGTTCAGCGGGATAAGGATGGAAATCCATTGCCCGGTCTTACGCTTGACGGTTGCAAGCTGACCGACATTCAGAATATGGGTATCCATCTGCAAGGGCTGGCGCAACGCATGAACACCCACGGCGAGTATGTCCGTGTCGGAGAGGTCTATGGCTTCCCGGTCAGCATAATTTCAAAGAAAACACTGCCCGACGGAGTGGAGTCGATACAGAACCGCTTTTTCGTTGAAGGAGGATGCAAATACTCCTATAATAATGGCTTCATCGCCATGAGCGACACCCATGCCGCCTGCATGAACTTCGTCAACGCTCTGGAGAAAATCCCCGGCATAATCGCCCAGTACGAGGAACGCACAGCCAAACTAAAAGCCGATGTTCCACAACTCGAAGCCATCGTTGCAAAGACATGGGGCAAGGAAGATGAGCTAAAGGCGTTGAAATCCGAACTTGCCGCCCTCGACCGCAAGATCACCGCAGAACTTGCTCCCAAACACGAAACTGTTGCCAATAGCACAGACGGAGAAGAAATCAAGGTTGAGAACACGACATCCACGGAAATCATAGAAACGCCATCCAAATCAAATGAGGAAAAGACTACTTTGGTAGCGGAACCATATATTCCATATTATTCCAGACCAATTCCAAGGAATTCAGGCGGATATAAAATGACTAATATGTAAGAATTGTGTAGATAGGTATGACAACAAAACAGTATACTTATCTACGCATTTTGCTTTTGATAAATTTAGAAGATATGTGTTTCTAAATTATTAAAGGTCGTATTGGAATTATTTTGAATGCGTTCACAAACCTTACGATGGCTTTATGTATATCTTTTGACGTACACTCGATGAATCTGAAGAATCAATGTAATCAGATGTGCATATAACTGGAGCGGAGAGTTGGAGTAAGTGTAAAACTTCATTTATGCTTTCTCCTTTTAGCGTCATATGAAAAGTCTTATCTGCTACCTCTGGCGCGATGAAGAATTCGATATTATATATATGTTTTAATCGATTACAGATATCTATTAAAGGTTCGTTGTCAAAAATTAATGTTCCAGACCGCCATGCACAGTAATTTTCTAAGTTAACTCTTGTCGTTGTTACCGGTTTGCCATTCTCAACTGTAACTTGTTCGCCCTGCGACATTCTTATTATAGTATCAGCAATGTTTAGATTAACTTTTCCTTCAATCAATGAAACTGAAAAATCCGGTTCGTAGGCATTGACATTGAATTCAGTTCCCGTGGCTGTTACGACTGCATTAGAGGTATGCACATTGAATGGATGATTGGTATCAGCTTTTACATCAAAGTATGCCTCTCCGTATAAGATGACATTGCGTCCTCCTTTTCCAAAGGAGGACGGATATACTAACGAGCTATTGGCATTGAGCCATACTTTAGTGCCGTCTGGCAGCACTGTATTACTTGTGCACCCATAGGAAGTTGCTAAAACTATTTCATGAATATCGTTATGACTGCTTAAAATATAATAGGTGAGTAAAGCAAGCAACGGAAGCATTAGGACTGCGGCGACTCTTGACCATAATCGCAAAAACATTTTTATAAACCCAGGTTTTCGGGGTTCTATGCCGGTTCTCATCAAAATACGTTTTTCGGCCTTTTCAATATCTATTTCATTGAGGTCGAAAGTTGGATGAAGGCTTTCCCAAATATCCTGCTGTTCAAAAAAAACTTTCTTATTTTCCTCTGACTGTTCAATCCATCGGAGCAACTCTTCAGTTTCTTCATGTGTAGCACTGCCCATAAGATAACGGACAATTATGCTGTCAATATGAGTGGTGTCATTATCTTTATGGTTCATATCTATTAAAAGAAATTAAAACATAATGTAATGATTATAATCAGCTCTTGGTAATCAATCAGACTCTTTTGGATAAATTTCATAGCCTTGCTGATTCTGGATTCAACTGTACGTATTGAAATATTGAGCTTTGATGCAATCTCGGAATGTTTCAGCCTATCACGCTTGCTTAACATCAGAGTTTCCAATAGTTCAGGCTGAAGTTTTTGTAATGTTGATTCAAAAGCATCATTCAGTTCCGTAAAAAACATATGTTCTTCAGGTGATAATGATAAGATGGCTTCATGATTCATGTCTTGAAATGCAGTCTTGACTTTTGTATGTCTCAACTCGTCAAGAGCAAGATTTTGTACAGATTTTATCAGAAAAGAACGGATTGAGGTCTTTATTTCAAGTTCTTTCCGATTTGCCCATATTTTGAGGAATGCTTCCTGTACGATGTCTTCACATACATTTTTATCAGGGATATATCGTGAGGCAAATAGGACTAAATTTGCATAATATTGACGAAATATTTTAACGAATGCTTCGTGACTATCCAACTTCAGGGCAGCCACTAATAACACGTCATTTTTTAATTCGTCATAAGACATATCACAAATGTTCGGCAAAAATAGCAAACAAAACCCTAAAAACCAAGCATTTCAATTAAAAATACCCCGAATGAAAAATATTTCGAATTCCTGATGTGGTTTTTTTGTCGTGAAACGTCTTTTAAGTAAATAATCGTGAATTTGGCATTGTATTGACCAAATCGAATTACCTTGAAAATACAAACCAATTTAATATCACAATGGAAAATTTAGCTCCAATCCCACGCCATCGTTCATGGTATGGAACACTAAGACAAAATGTCATAGTGTTTCTCTTGCTGTTCATTGGGCTATCGGCCAATGCTGCCGGTAACAAAGTGACGCTTGATGTGAACAATGTCACATTAGAAAATGTGTTGCATTCCATCGAGCAGCAGACTTCTTATCGCTTTTTCTACAGTAAAGAGACTGTGAATGTCGATGTACCAGTATCTATTAAAGTTCAGGATGAAGCTGTACCTGATGTCTTGAACAAATTATTGCCGAAGTTAAATATAGGCTATGTAATAGACAAACAACAGATAGCACTCAATAATGTACGACCCAAGGGGAACGACACCGAAAAGTCAAAGAATCAGACTGTCAAGATTACCGGTACTGTCACAGATCACCAAGGCGATCCCTTAATAGGAGTTTCCATTATCGGCAATAACGGTAGCGGTGGAGTCACAACAGATATCGACGGAAAGTATTCTATTGAAGTCCCACCAGGAACCGAATTGACATTTTCTTATGTGGGGTTTACTCCTACATCCAAAAAAGTAACCGCCACCGGAAACTTAGACATTACATTGCAGGAAAATTCTCAAGTTCTGGATGAGGTTGTAGTCATCGGTTACGGTACAACTACTCGCAAAAATCTTACGACTTCGATTTCAACCGTCAAGACTGATAAAATCTCGAAAGCGGCCAACAGCAGTGTACAAAGTATGCTTCTTGGACGTGCTGCGGGTGTTCAGGCCAGTGTCGGCAGTACACAGCCCGGTGGTGCCATCAATATATCAATTCGTGGAGGTGGTAATCCTATATATGTTATAGATGGTGTGGTTATGCCAAATTCATCATTGGAGACTGGTTCAGGTGAAACCGGACTTCCTGACAATGTGCAAAGATCAGGTTTAGCCGGTCTAAATCCGGGCGATATTGAATCTATTGAAGTCCTTAAAGATGCCTCAGCAGCCATATATGGTATAGGAGCAGCGGACGGAGTAATTCTTATCACAACCAAGAAAGGTGCTCAAGGCAAACCGAAAATCACTTATGAGGGTAGCTTTTCTATTCAGAAACGCTACAACTACGGTATGGATCGGTTAAATAGCCGTGAGTACATGAATATGGTTAACATATTCGATAAAGAAAAGTACCTTCTCAACAACAACCAATATCCGTATGGCAATATTGCTTACGACGGAAAATGGACACCGGTTTTTTCTCAAAATCAAATTGATGCGGCAACAGATACAGATTGGTTAGGTCACGTACTCAAGACTGGTCATATACATAATCACAGTGTCACAGTCAACGGTGGCTCTGAAAAAATAAGCTATTATCTTGGATTGAATTATTTTGATGAAGATGGTGTTGTACACAACTCTGGGATGCAACGTTATTCGCTGCGAACCAATGTTATGGCACAACTCTTTCCATTCCTCAAATTGACAACAATTGTCAATCTCAATAAGAATAAGTATGACAATGCCCTTGTAGGAGGTGATACCGGAAATCAAAGTGATGCCGCTGCCGGATATCTTTGGGCAGCGCAACACTATCCTACATATTTACCTGTTTACGATAATATGGGGGAATACACAATTTTCGGTCGTGTTCCCAATCCTATTGCTACATTGAATATCAAAGACCAATCCCGCCAAAGCAGCTGGTATGTGAATTTTGCGGCTGATGTTGACATAATAAAAAAGATTTTTACGGCCCGATTGGTTTATGGATTTAATAACGAAAGCGCACGTCGTACATCTTACATCCCCAGCGATGTGTATTGGGGATTGGTGAAGAAATCTCGTGGCAGTCTCGGATATTCCGAAAGACAGTATGAAACAATGGAGGGTATGCTTAACTTCAATAAGAAATTTTGGAATGCTCTTGATGTAAGTGCTGTTGTAGGTATGGGGCGGTATGTGGAAAAAGGTAACGGAATGACCGTATCTTACCAGAACGCGAATGACATGATTCAGGATGCCAACCTTAGTGCTGCTGATGGGCCCTTTGTTCCCACCTCATATAAGTATGAGAATGAAAAACGGTCACAATTTGCCAGAGCAAATCTAATCCTATTTGACAAGTATGTATTGGCTGCCACCTTGCGACGTGACGGTACAGACAAATTTTTTGATAATAAAAAGTATTCTTGGTTCCCATCGGTATCCGCAGCATGGCGTATGTCGGACGAAAATTTCATGAAGAATATAACATGGATAAATCTTCTGAAAATTCGTGCAAGCTACGGAGAAACCGGCAGTGATAATCTCGGAACGACACTATACGGTACAATAGGTGTATGCCGCGAGGATATTAAATTCGCTAACGGAGGCGTCACATATGTGCCATTTATGCTCAATAGCGGAACATATAAAGATGTTACTTGGCAAAAGACTACTATGAAGAATGTAGGTATTGATTTTGCCGTGCTTAACAACCGGCTGACCGGTAGCATTGACCTTTTCCGAAACGATGTTACCAATATGCTTGGAACGGCTGCGACATCATTGCTCAATATGTTCACTTACCGTCCTATAAATGGAGCACACTATAAACGCTATGGTGTTGAGCTGTCGCTCAATTCCACCAATATCCAAACCCGCGATTTCACATGGACGACATCGTTAGCTTTGTCTCACTATAAAGCCGATTGGATTGAGCATATGCCGAATTATGACTACAAATCATATCAGATGCGCAAAAATGAGCCAATGAATGCTTACTACTATTACAATACGGTAGGAGTAATCAATGCAGACCGAAGCAATATGCCGGAATCGCAGAAATCGTTACCTATTGATGCGCAAAAGCCCGGTTTCCCTATCATTGAAGATAAAAACGGTAATGGTGTGATTGATGAAGGTGACATATATATGGATGATATTCTTCCCAAAGTCTATTATGGATTCGGTAACACATTTACCTATAAAAATTGGGATCTTGACATATATATGTATGGACAGCTTGGGGTGAAAAAACATAACAGCACTCATGCTTCCAATTGTTCAGCAGGCAATTTAGCAAATGGATTACTTACTGCCAATCCCACTAAATATGCCTATACAGTGTGGAATTCGCAGACTAACCCAAATGGAACCGTTCCGGGTGTGGCAGCCAAAGATGTAACAATGCCCGGTAACTGTGGTATCAAATGGTTTTATGAAAGAGCGGATTTTCTTCGTGTGCGTAATATCACATTGGGATATACTTTCGATGCCCGAAAATGGAAAGGATTCAATGGCTATCTGCAAAGCATTCGCTTGTTTATAGATGTACAGAACCCGTTCACTTTCACACAATTTGAAGGTGATGATCCTGAAATTACACTATCTGCCAGCAACCTGTCAGGATGTAACTATCCTCAGTTACGTAGCTACTCATTCGGCGCCAAAATTTCATTCTAACCCAACATTTGCAACATCGTTATGAAATCAATAAAATACATCATACTGCTATGCGTGGTGTCGGTTCTTGCTTCTTCTTGCGAAGATAATTTCGACGCCAAGATATTCGGCAGTCTACAGGAAGGGGAATTCCCAACCAACGCTAAAGAGTACGAATCATACATGATGACGTGCTACCTACCTTTTGCCACCGCTTTCACGTACTCTATTAATGAGGGTACTGGACAGCACGGCTGGTATATCGCAACAGGCGGCGACATCCGCTTCTTCGATTCGACAACCGACATAATGGCGCCGGGGTATACCCGTTGTGGCGGAGGCTGGCTATATCTTTCAAAAGCCGACTATGAAAACTGTATCTATTACTGGCGTGGCTGGGTCAACGATGAAAATTCCCCCAACCATTTTATGAAAACGGCAGAAATAACCCGGTTCACTGAAATTATAGGTACACTCGAACGTGCACCGGAAACAGCTCTTCCGTCAGATAAGCGTACAAGCCTGCTTGGAGAAGCCCGCCTATGCCGTGGCATGATGTTATATTATCTCATGCACGTTTTCGGTCCCGTACCTGTGATTTTGGATTATGATAAAGTATTGGATGATGAAGCGCAGCGGACTACGGTACGCCCTTCTCTTGATGAGATGTGCAGCTATATTTATAACGATCTTGAATTTGCTGTAAATAATGCACCGGAAGCTCAAAGCGAACAGGGGCGTTACACTCGTGATTATGCCCGCTTTTGTCTGATGCGTCATTGTCTCAATGAGGGATATCATATGCAAGGCTACTATGACAGGGGGCTTGAAATGTATGCAGACCTTAAAGGGAAGTACAGCCTGTTCAAATCCGGCATAAATCCTAATGCAGACCTATATAAAAATGCCAATAAATTTAATAACGAGATTATTATGGCGGTAAGCTGCGATCCAACATCGGATGGCAATCCTAAACATGGAAATGCCAACATCCTGTCAATGCTTAATTTGCCGTGGGATGCTTCGGCTCTTGATCCTAATGGACAGCCAACTGTGTTCTACCCACAAAATGGAGGCTGGAATTCCTACTACAATGTGGCTAAAGGTTTCTATGATTCTTTCGAGGCTGCTGATAATCGCAAGAAACTTATTGAGACAGAGTATTGGACAAAAAGTGGAGAGCGTATCACCGGAACTGATATAGGCACACGTTGGGACGGATATATTTGCAATAAGTTTCCGGTTGAGACGGCCGGCACATTTCAGGGAACGGACATACCTATTGCCCGTTGGGCTGACGCATTGCTGATGTTTGCAGAATTGAGTGTGCGACAGTCCGGTGGTGCTCCGTCGGCTGATGCTATCGCGGCAGTCAATGAAGTTCGTAATCGAGCAAATCTACCAGATCTTTCATCGGCTCAAACCGCATCTGCCGAGGCATTCCTTGAGGCGATATTGGTAGAACGCGGGCATGAACTCTTCTTCGAAGGATGCCGCAAAATAGACCTTATCAGGTTCAACCGTTATGCACGTGAAACAAAGAAAGGTAAAGGCTTGATTCCTACACGTCAATATGTTCCGCTGCCTAACTATGCAGTTGAAGCAGCTGAAGCCAATGGTTGCAATCTTGAACAATATTACTCACGCCCGGAATGGTCTACCGACCTCGGTCAAGCACAAGGTATATAATCCGTTGCCAACTATATCATGGAATATAATTAATAGAAAACGACATGAAAACAATTCGATATATGAATTTTATGATGTGCCTGTGTGTTGCTTTCGCTACGTTGTCTTGCAGCGACGATGAAGTAATGCCGGAACCTGAAAAGCCCATAGAGGCTACAGATGGCGGATATCTGTTCGCCCATATGACCGATGCCAATTATGGCTCAATTTTCTATAGCATATCACGCGACGGTTATCATTGGGAAACACTCAATGACGAGCGTACTATCCTGCCTTCATATGTAGGGCATCCAGATATCTGCAAAGGTCGAGATGGCGTCTACTACATGATCAGCGTGAAAAAGAATGTAGGCATACCTCTACTTTGGAGTTCCACGGATCTTGTAACATGGAAAAGCACAAAACTCGCAAAATCCATCTTCAACAATATCACACCCCTGTATGGATACAAAAACGAGGAGACATATTATGGTGCGCCGAAGATGTACTATGATGAGCCAAGCGACCAATACATAATAACATGGCACGCAGGTAAAACTGGTAATGACGGCGATGCTGATGAATGGGCATCAAAGCGTACATTCTATATTCTAACTTCTGATTTCAAGAATTTCACGGAACCGAAATTCCTGTTTGATTTCACCGGCACCGATGCGGATATGGCTACTATCGACGTTATTATCCGCAGAGATGGCGATATATATTATGCGATACTGAAAGACGAGCGTACACAGGAAGTCGCTCCTGAAACGGGAAAGACCATTCGCATAGCTAAGTCAAAGAATCTGACGGGACCGTATGACAATCCTGGGCCACGCATAACCCCACTGAACCCGTGGCATGAAGCTCACACCATAGTACCGACGGTCAATGGTGATGGATACTTTCTGTATACGGAAGATTATACACGTCTCCAATATGACATGTTTGAGGCAAAATCGCTTGATGGCCCTTGGGAAGAGCGTTATTTTCCCGGCCCTAAAGCTCGGCATGGTTGCGTCATAAGAATAAACGAAACCGAATATCAAGCAATCATAGCTAAGTATAAATGAATCACGCTCGTACTCATGAGTAAGTTACTAAGCTCTGCTGCCTTCCGCTGCCAATGTATATGATGATGCTCTCTCAAGTGAATTGCGAGTATCAGACTCAATCCTTTCGACATATATCAGTTATTCTCTAAATAACGATATTGTGGATTCAATATGGCATTGACAGACTTATGTAACAGCTCCGAAAAAACGGTGTGCTTCACTTTGAAAAGACTCAAGCATTCAGCGGTCATTGGATCGGTAGCCGGGATGATTTCCGGAGCCTTTCTACAAATGGCTCGAAACCATCAAATAACATTCATAGAAAATGAAAAGCAAAAAAATATTTAGATGCTTATTGGGCTTCGCATTGATGTTAAGCTCATGCAGCGATGACATCACTGCTCCTGATAGCTGGCCAGAATGGCCCGAAAGAGCTACAGTAAGTGTCAATGATAAAGAATTGACCGAGACATATTATGGCTCGTTTTCAGGTACATCAATAACCTTGACAGAAGGTCAGACCGTGAATTTCTCCGGTTTCGAACATCTCCGATATGCTCTCCAGGGACATTTCTGGACCGTAACATCTGACAGTGAAGCTGTATTCAAAGGCGCAACAGGTGAATATGATTTCATATTCGATTCGGCTAATGGGGTAGCCTATGTAGAACAGCCAGCAAAAAAGCATCCGGATGCATTATACATTATTGGTGCCCAGTTGGGCCATTCGGGAGCCGGCAGCCCAATCACAACAGCTTGGTCTATTGACGCGCCTGACAATGCGCAGACTTTACGAAAAATAGGAGACAACAAATTTGAAATAGAACTGCTTTTAGGAGCCGGTTTTCAGTTTAAGTTCTTTACTCACCGTGGATGGGGACGACATGAGGATGGTATCGAAATTTGGGCTCAGGATGTAATGATTCAGCAACCGTCTCTCGTAAGCGGAAGCGGCGATTTCGTGGCCGGCCCGATGTTTACCCCTGGAGTATACACTCTGACGGTAGATTTGAATGCCAAGACATTTAGCCTTGACAGCGACACACCCATAGAAGTTGAAGATTTTTATATCAACGGAGAGGCAATGCAGCCCAATGGTGCATATCTTTACTCCCACCTCCGTCTCAACAAAGGAGAAGATATTGTTTTCGGTAATTTTGGTGGTATCAAAGATGTGCTTCAACCTGAATTTTTCGAAATTAAATCCGATGTTGAGGGGCGCGCCGCATTTTTGGGTGAAAGCGGAGAATATGACATCTATTATGACGCAGGTAACGGAGCAGTCTATGTTGCTAATCCAACAGCCGCATTCCCTGATGCTTTATGGATCACTGGATCCGGTTATGGGCATCCCTCCGGAATACCTGTGACAGGCTGGCAGATGGAAGCTCCAAATGCTATCATGTGCAAGAAAATAGCTGACAATATTTTTGAAAGCACTGTTTATCTTTTCGATAATTTTGACATCAAGACTTTCAACGCCCTTAACTGGAGCGCAGAAGCAGGAAGCAATTATTATACTCCTTATCCACAAAGTTCAATTGAAAAGGCTTTTTATGTGACAGATGAAGGCAATGCCCATGCGACTGGTGACTTCATTCCCGGTTCCTCCTTTGTGCCCGGTCGTTATACCCTTCGATTCAATACGGAGAAAGGTACTTGCGTAATAAAAGAACTTGTAAACGAGGATGATATTGATGAAAGTTATAAAGTCAACGGTCAACAACTACAACCTAAGACAATAAAAGATCGAGCTTATCTTGTGGCTGAAATAAACCTGACAAAAGGAGAAACTGTGACATTTGATGGGTTCCGTAATCTGAATTATATGCTCCAACCTGAATATTTCTCCAAGAGCGGTGAACAGTATTCATTCAAAGCGCCTGATGGCAGATACCGTATCTCTTACTCAATACATCAAGAACGAGTTTATGTTGAGCGGACAGACATTACCACATTCGCTGAAGGCGTACTCTTTATGACGGGGCAATACTTCGGACATCCGGCATCGACATGGCTTGAGAGCGACTTAGTATGGTGGAGTTTCGAGCCTCATAACAGCGTGTGTTGCGTGACAACGGCACCGGGAGTATATGAAACGACTCTTAATCTTCGCCCCGGTTTCGTGTTCTGTTGCTACCCAACAAATGATTGGGGCGATGTGGTGATAGTCCCGGAGAACTATACTATCCTCGGCGATAATGTGTCAGGAATCTTTACAAACGAAACTTCCTTCATGGGACGTCAGGATGCTTCATTCGTTGCAGGCACATATAGCGTTGTCTTGAACACCAACAACAAGACCGCGACATTTAAGCGGATAACAATAAAAAATTGTTTCTAAACACCTAAATTCATATAAACATGAAAAAACTCATTTCAATGTTAGGCTGCATAATAATTGCAGTCTCCATGTACGGCCAAAGAATCAACGGCCAAAGCATGACGCCCACCGAAACAGAGGGCATCCTACAGGTCGCATTGTCCATGACAAACAATGCCGAAGTATCATTTGACGGCTTTGACGGCAATACCGCAGATATGCTTCAGCCGGATTACTTTACTATGCAAGGTGCTAAAGCCGTGTTCACAGGTGCAGACGGAGAATACAGCTTCTTCTACAATACCAATGATAAGGTGATATCCGTAGCACGAAACAATGCCGTTTACCCGGATGTTCTCTGGGTCATAGGAGGTGGTTTCGGCCATCCCAAAGCCGGGAAAGCAAACACCGGCTGGCAGTTGGATGCTCCTCATGCAATGCAGGCCAAGAAAATCGGTGAAGATGTTTATGAACTCACGATGTATCTCGAATCCGGGTTCGACTTTCTGTCGAAATCGCATAATGACTGGGATGCGTCTCACCATCTTGCCGGCAATAAAATGGATCCGTTTCCTGTAGACGAGTTCGAGCTGAATTTTTACGTGGATCCCGCTACAGGCAACTCGCATTTTTGTCGTGACTTCATGGCCGGTAAAAATTTCAGTACCGGGGTCTACACGGTGCGTTTTGATCTCGCAGCTGGAAAATGTGTGTTCTGCAAAGATGGTGTCTCACCAGACGACTTCACAGTATCACGCAAAATTAATGGAGTGGACGGTAAATTTACCACTGTGGTAAAAGGTGATAATCAAAAGTCCGTCAATTATCAATATTGGGATATGAATCTTGCCCAAGGTCAAAACATGGATTTTGAAGGGTTCTCAAATCTCCATCTGATGGTACAGCCAGAGTATTTTACTAATATCCGTGGCCAATATGTGTTCAATGCTCCAACCGGAGAATACCGCATATGGTTCATTATCGAGGATAAAGCCATTTATTGTGAGCGTCTTGACAAAACTACTTTCGATGATGGCGTGCTTGTAATTACAGGTGAAGGATTTATTCACCCGGTCAAAAATGGCACACTCTGTGACAATTTGAGAGCAGCATGGGGTTATGAATTACCCTCGGATTATGTTTTCTGTGTTAACAAAGGAAATGGCATTCACGAGACATATCTTTATCTCGAACCTGCGTTCTATTTTGCCGGTTACGAAGGAAAAGATTCATGGAACAGGAAAGCTGGCAATGACAACTATACAATTACCGGTGATATCGCAGCTTTGAGAGATACAGAAGGAAATCCTAATTTTTGCCTTGATTGGCGAAAGAGGGAAGATTTCGTCCCAGGAACATATCGTATAACCTTCGATACCAATAATAATACCGCAAATTTTGAGCGTGTGAATATGGCAGAAGTAAACGGTGTACATGATGACGGAACTACCTCAATCAACGCTGTCAATGTTGGATATTTAGAAAAGGAAATCGAAAGTATATACACTGTTTCTGGTATTAAGGTAAATTCTGGTGACAATCTCCCAAAAGGCATATATATCATTAGATATACTGATGGCAGTTCTGCCAAAATGCTAAAATAGCTTCTTAATATTACACAATATTCATAGATAAAAAAGATTATTTAGGATTACGAAAGTGCGCTTCGCATTGGAGGCGAGGCGCACTTTTATATTCTTTCGACCAAATAAAATGAAACGGCTGGCACAATTGTTATATCTGGGCGCAAGTATAATATTTGCGGGTTGTTCTTCAACTTCAACTGAAGAGCAATTTGTTGACGACCTATTGGCTGAAATGTCACTTGAAGAGAAATTAGGACAACTCAACCTTCCTGTTGGAGGTGATATAGTTTCCGGGGCGGTAAAAGGTTCTGAACTTGATAGCTTGATTGTTTCCGGCAAAATAGGCGGATTCTTCAATGTAAAAGGAGTTGAAGAAATCTCCAGACTTCAGCATTTGGCAGTCGAACGAGGACCACATGCAATTCCATTGCTTGTTGGAGCTGATGTAGTTCATGGCTACGAAACAATTTTTCCTATACCGTTGGCTTTGTCGTGTTCTTGGGATAGTACAGCTGTTGAGAGAATGGCTAAAATATCTGCGATAGAGGCAACCGCAGACGGTGTGAATTGGAATTACAGCCCGATGGTCGATATTTGTCGTGATCCCAGATGGGGACGCATAGCTGAAGGTTCCGGTGAGGATCCTTATCTTGGCAGCATAATGGCTCGTGCTTATGTTCGCGGATACCAAGGAGATGACATGAAGAGTGATTCTTCGCTTATGGCTTGTGTAAAACATTTTGCCTTTTACGGAGCGGTCGAAGGAGGAAGAGATTACAACTCGGTTGACATGAGCCGTGAGAATATGTTTAACTATTATCTGCCTCCATTTAAAGCCTCCGTTGAGCAAGGTGTCGGCAGTCTGATGACATCGTTCAATCTTGTGAACGGCCAACATTCAACTTCTTCCGATTGGCTGATAAATGGAATATTACGCCATGACTGGGGATTTGACGGCCTTGTTGTAACAGATTACAATTCTATACCGGAAGTCGCAACGATGGGGTGTACCACTGAATCAGACGCAGCGGCAATGACTTTAAAGGCCGGCACTGATATGGATATGGTATCAGGGTTGTTTCTGAATACTCTCTGTGACGCATTAGAACGCGGAATTATAACCGAGAAAATGATTGACGATGCCTGTCGCCGTGTATTGCGTGCAAAACAGCGGCTTGGACTGTTCGAGAATCCATATAAATACTGTAACCCACAACGCACTAAAGATGATATATTTACTACAGAACATCGCAATGTCGCGCGTGAAATTGCAACCGAGACATTTGTACTTCTTAAAAATCAAGGTTCAATCTTGCCATTGAAAAAGAAAGGCAAGATTGCTCTCATAGGGCCATTAGCTGACGCCGGCAATAATATGTGCGGATGTTGGAGCATGTTGTGTCGGGATGATTTGCATAAATCTCTATTGACATCAATGAAAGAGGCTATAGGTGATAGTGCGGAAATACTGTATGCAAAGGGTTGTAATATATATTATGATGAAACTACACAGCTAATGGCTGCTGGATTACGCCAAATACCACGCGGAGATGACAGACAGCTACATAGGGAGGCTCTTTCGGTTGCCTCAAAGGCCGATGTAATTATTGCCGCAATGGGAGAATGTGCGGATATGAGCGGTGAATCAGCATCAAGAGCAGATATAACCATTCCAGACACCCAAAGAGATTTATTAAAGCAACTTGTTGCAACCGGAAAACCGATAATACTGCTTTTATTTACCGGACGTCCGCTCGTACTTGATTGGGAATCGGAAAATATCAACGCTATCTTGAATGTTTGGTTCGGCGGTTCTGAAGCCGGAGATGCTATTACGGATGTTGTGTTTGGGGAAAAAGTTCCGTCGGGTAAATTAACAGCAACATTTCCTCGTGCAATAGGTCAGATTCCGGTATATTACAATCATCTTATGCCGAGCCACCCCGATCCACAGGATGGTGTATTTAACCGCTATTGCAGCAATTATATAGACATATCCAACGAACCACTATATCCCTTTGGTTATGGCCTCAGCTATACTTCGTTTGATTATGGCACAGCTACACTTGAAAACAATAAACTGAGTGTTGAGATCTCTAATACAGGCAAAGTGGAGGGTGCCGAAATAGTACAGCTTTATATCCGTGACAAAGTCGCACGGATTGCACGTCCTGTCAAAGAGTTAAAAGCATTCGAGAGGATTGCTATCAAACCGGGAGAGACGCAGCGGGTCACTTTTACAATCACCCCCGATATACTGGGTTACTACGATTCAAATGGCAAATTCGTATTTGATCCAGGTGAATTTGAGATAATGGTTGGACCTGACAGTCGTTCTCTGCAAATAGTTACATATAACGTAAATTGATTAAATTCAAAATATGAAAAAGATTCTTACTTTTATCATGTTGGTTTTATCAATGTCTACTGCAGTTGCAGTCCGTATTGAGAATATTAACATACGTGACCCTTTTATTCTTAATGACAATGGGGTGTATTATATGTACAGCACAAAAGATACTACAGATTCCAATGGCAATATCCGAGGAGGTGTAGCAGTATACATGAGTGAAGATATGAAAGATTGGCATGGCCCAAATCGGGTTATGTCAATCTCGGACGATAATGCCTTGAAGGGGACTGTATGGGCTCCGGAAGTACATAAATATAACGGGAAATACTATCTGTTTGCGACTATCAACAGCGATTTGAAATGGAAACAGTCTAATGATGGTGAACCCGACTATGTTTTTCGTGGCACTCAGATTTTCTTCTCCGATTCTCCAACTGGCCCTTTCAAATCGTTCGGTAGATTTCCCCATACGCGATTGGATTATATGGCCTTGGATGGAACTTTATGGATAGAAAACGGCACGCCGTATATGGTATATTGTCATGAATGGGTACAAATTGGAGATGGAACGATAGAGTTGGTCGAACTGAGTGAAAATCTTTCTAACGTTGTTGGTGAACCGATGGTGCTTTTTCATGGGTCTACTCCTGAATGGTCTGATGGGTTAAATACCGGCAACAAAACAATGCCTAAAGGTTATGTTACTGACGGTTGTTATCTATATCGCACCAAGTTGGGTCGATTACTAATGATTTGGTCCAGTTTCAGCAATGGTAATTATGCCATCGGTGTCTCTGAATCTACTACAGGATCGGTCAAAGGCCCGTGGAAACATAATGAAACACCACTTTTTTCTGCAAATGGCGGTCATGGAATGATTTTTAAAACTAATGAAGGACAGCTATGCTTGATTTTGCACCAGCCGAATCATCCTTCTGGTGCTGAACGGGCACAAATCTATCCTCTTGAAGATTGCGGTGCCACCATAAGATTGAAATAAATAACAATAATAATTATTTTACATGAGAATCCCTATAATAATCTGTTCGGCAACGTTGCTGTGTGCCGCAAATGCTTTCGGGTCAAAGCATTATCAACTGACATCTCCTTCGGGAGTGATTAGCTCCACCATCAACTGTGACAAAGAACTGACTTATTCCGTCAAATATGATAACGAAGAGGTCATTTCTGAATCACCCATATCCATCACGCTTACTGACGGTTCTGTTTGGGGCCCCGATGCCCGTATCTCAAAATCCTCTCGCGAAAAGGTTGACCGGACATTATCGACACCATTCACTCAATCGGAAACAATGGTTGACCGTTACAATGGACTGATATTGCACTCTAAAGACGGTTGGGATGTGGAATTCCGCGCTTATGACGATGGCGTGGCATATCGTTTCATCAACCATCGAAAGAATCCGATAGAGGTGCTTTCGGAACAAGTAGAAATCAATTTCCCTGCTGACTTCAAAGCCATCGTACCCTATGTGCGCAGCGGCTCCGATGAAGATATAGAATCACAGATTTTCAATTCATTTGAAAACTGCTACACAGAATCTAATATTTCACAGCTCAATCCCCATCGTCTTGCATTCCTGCCAATTGCGGTGGCGGTTGACAATGATTTGAAAATTGTTGTCAGTGAAACAGACTTAAATGATTATCCGGGGCTTTTCCTATATAATCCGGATAGCACAACAACGCTTAAAGGCAGACAAGCGGCTTATCCTCTTACAATCATTGATGGTGGATACAACAATATTCAAGGTATAGTAACTGAGAGAGCCAAATTCATAGCCAGACTTGATTCTCCACGTACCTTACCATGGCGCATTATCGCACTGGGTTCTGATAGAGATATAGCGGAAAGCAATCTCAGCTATCTTCTTGCCGAACCATCGCGCATTGCCGATACATCATGGATTAAACCGGGAAAAGTAGCGTGGGACTGGTGGAATCACTGGAATATAACCGGTGTGGACTTTGAAGCAGGTATCAACACTCCTACATACAAACATTATATCGACTTTGCCGCAGAGAACGGTATCGAATATGTTATACTTGATGACGGCTGGGCTGTAGGCAGAGGTGAGGACTTGATGAAGATAAATCCCGATATAAACCTGAAAGAGATTATATCATATGCAGATGAGAAAGGAATTGGCATTATACTATGGGCCGGACTTCGGGCATTCGAGCGCGACCTTGAGAATATTTGCCGTCATTATTCGGAAATGGGGGTAAAAGGATTTAAAATCGACTTTGAAGACCGTGATGACCAATTGATGACAGCATTCAACCATAAGGCAGCCGAAACCGCAGCCCGTTATAATCTTGTACTTGATATCCACGGTTCTTATAAACCGGCTGGACTAAACAGAACATGGCCGAATGTACTTAATTTTGAAGGAGTCAACGGACTGGAAAACATGAAATGGTCTACACTTGACCAGTTTGATATAATCTCATATGATGCCTGGATACCGTTTATACGCCAATTTGCAGGTCCACTTGATTATACACAAGGCGCGATGAACAATGCCGGACGTGATAACTTCCGACCGATTAACGAATCACCCATGAGCCCTGGCACCCGCGCCCATCAGATGGCTCTCTACATGATACTCTATTCGCCTCTGAATATGCTCTGCGATTCCCCCTCGAATTATCGTAGGGAACAGGAATGCACCGATTTCATAGCATCTGTACCGACTGTGTGGGATGAGACTATTGTACTTGACGGCAAAATGGGTGAATATATCGTGACGGCACGACGGAAAGGTAACGAGTGGTACATAGGAGGCATAACAAACTGGACTCCAAGAGAAGTATCTATTGATTTATCTCCGTTGAAATTAAAGGAAGTCTCGCAAATCTCATTGTTTACCGATGGCGTCAATGCACATCGTAACGGAAATGATTACACACATCAGATTATAGAGGCTTCCACGTCGGCTCAGTTGAAGATAAAGATGGCTCCCGGTGGAGGATTCGCTGCCAAAGTCATTCGACAGTAAAGTTTAGAAATACTTCCTTTGATTATGAACAAACATCTTTACCCAGTAATAATGAGTGTCTTAATATTAGTGACACTCATTATTTCGGGATGTTGCTCAAAAAATCCAACTATTACATTGTCAGGTTTGAACTATTCTGATTTTGATACTGTGATAAATGGGAAAAATGTATCTCTATATACGTTGTCTAATGGAGATATGGAGGTGTGTATCACCAATTATGGCGGTCGCATCGTTTCATTGATGGTCCCCGATCGAGATGGAGCTTTGCGTGATGTTGTGCTTGGCCATGACAATATCCGAGACTATATTAACATAGACGGCAATTTTGGCGCAATTATCGGTCGATACGGAAACCGTATCAACCATGGCCGTTTTAAGATTGATTCGATTGAATACCAGCTGCCTCAAAATAATTATGGACATTGCCTGCATGGAGGCCAAAAAGGTTTTCATCATTCAGTATGGAATGCGTCACAAATTTCTGATTCGTCATTGGTGCTGAAATTGCATAGCCCAGATGGAGAGGCAGGGTTCCCCGGAAACCTTGATGTTGTGGTAACATACACACTAACATCCAATAATTCATTGGAGATAGACTACAAAGCCACTACAGACAAACCGACAATAGTCAATCTAACCAATCATAGTTACTTTAATCTTTCTGGTGACCCTATGTGCAGTATACTTGATGAGATTGTGACCTTACAAGCCAGTTCTTACATCCCGATAGACTCTACTTTTATACCTATTGGTAATTTAGTTGAGATAAGTGGAACTCCATTTGATTTTAGAACAGGTCGCACTATTGCTGATACTCTCGGAGATGAAACGGAAGAACAATTACGAAATGGACATGGCATAGACCATAATTTTGTTCTGGACAATGACGGTTCCGCTATTGCAACTGTCCACGATTCTTACAGTGGTATAGTTATGAGTATCATAACAGACCAACCCGGTATCCAATTTTATACCGGAAATTTTTTGGATGGTACAATTAGAGGGAAAAAAGGATTCTACTATGCAAAACGGTCTGCGCTATGTCTTGAAACGCAGCATTTTCCAGACTCACCCAATCATAAGGAATGGCCGAGTACACTATTAAATCCAAACGAACAGTATCATACAAAAACAGTATATTCCTTTTCAGCTAAATAGTTGCTAATTATTTCCCCAAATTTATGAACCTCGATGCTTTCGGGGTTTATTTTTAATTACGTTGTTGAGTAAATCCGCATAACCATTTAAATACTGGTTACTTGCAATTATTCGTACAACCGTCCGCGATGGCAGGTCGGGTTAAACTTTTAGGCGGTCATTCTCTCCCGTATCAGCTTGGCGTTGGAGTTCACAAGGTCTATGATGCGGTCGTGATACTCGGTGTCTTTGTTGTACTTGCCGTGGCATTGCACCACTTTAAGGGTGTTCAAGTCAACCTCAACGGTTTCTATGATAGTGCCGTTAATCCTTGCCGACAACACCAACGTGTCTTTTTTAAGATAGTATTCCGATGAGAATACGCAGATATGCTGGATTTCACCTTCATTGAGATATTCCTCAATGCTCTCCAATACTTTCACCTCAATCTCGCTGTCGGTTATCACCAATCCGAAGAATTTGGCTTTGAGAGTATTGAACTTTTCTTCATTCTTCTTTTCTTGGAGCAACCTTTCCTCGTTTATTTTGCGTTGCTGTTCCTCACGCTCTCGCCTGCGGATAGCCTCAATCTTACGGCTGATTGTGTCGTGTGCGTTGATGAAATCCGCAGGGCAGATGTTCTTGGGATTACGGATATCCTTGCCCAATCGGTCAAGCATACGCAGGTAGTCAAACCATAGGGAGAGGTTGTTGATTTTGTAGTGGTGGCGCATTGCGATTTTGTAGGAGTCCCAATACTTTCTGCTGTTCTCCGGATTGTAGATAAAGTATTTCATCTCATCAATCCTTCCGGCTTTCATCAGAGTTTCAACCGGTGGATTGGATAGGAGTTCCTTCATCAGCGTCACGGGCATAATGCCGTAGAATTTGCCGTTGAAGCCGTTGCGTTTGAGTTGGGGGATATATCTCTTTGCAGGATATTCCTTGCTCCATTGGCACACATCGTCATAGAGGGAGTTGTAAGGGCGCACCTCCATATCGCTGTCCAATGCCCAAAGGTCACAGTAGTAGAATGGAAAACCACGGAGAAATGCCATATTCACCACCTTGCCGTCTGGCGAAATCCAACGCTGCACAACCTCATGGCAGTAGAATTCCATCGGCTCGCCTTTCTTGCTTACGAAACGCACCTGCGACACACGGATTACCTGAAAACCTTTGCAGGTTGTGGTGACGCTGAAATATTGCGTGCGCTTGAATATCCGTTTGCGGGTGTCCTGCACTTTGAGTTCTGCACCGCAATGGGGGCAGGTGCAACCTGCGAGGGTGTCACATAGACTGCCGTTGTCGCTTTTCCAAACGTGTCCGCAGTCAGAGCAGGTCATTGTTCCGCTCTTGGTTCGGTAAGCGATGTGGTCAACGCAGTGGTTGTATGCCCATTGGATTTGCGTGTCGGTTATGGGTCGCAGGGTGGCTGAGAGTTGAGCCACTTTCTTTTGTATCGCTGTCTTGGGTTTCATAGTCGTAATGTGTTAGAGGTCAAACAGACTGGGTTGAACATTGGCTGTTTCTTTCTTAGGCTGTGAGGTTCTGCGCATTTTCGCCATTTCCTCGTCACGGAGTTTGTTAATGGCTTCCCGCCGTGACTGTTCCTTTTCTTCCTCGGTGAGTTCAACAACATGGTTGACTACCACTTGGCAGTTGGGGATATTGTCGCTTACCTCTATTTCGGGTTCTTCCCAAAAGTGCATAGCCCAACCGAAGATTTCATCGTCGGTAAATCCGCAACAACCGCTTTTCTTCACCTCCCCGATGATATACTGACAACATTGTGACATCGTCTTTGAGGGATTTGCGAGTTTGACCGCTACCAAAGGGTCTTTTTCAGCCCTTGACATAAGATATTGGGTGATTGTTTCTTGGAACGCCATAGTTCATTTCATTGAGTTCTGTGCCATAGTCGTATGTTTTATAGGGTTAATATCCAATAGATTACTCCTATTACGGTGATAATTGATATGAGCCAGCCTACCGCCCTAAATATGGGTTTCGCTATCGCCCACAACACAATTCCGATAACCGCTCCGATTACGATTGCCACCACCTTGACCGCCTTACTTATGCGGTAATGATAGGAGGATTGGCGAGCTTGCCTTGACCTAATATCTTTATGTTTTCTTGTGGCTTTCATATCGGTGGAAGCTTTTTTTTAACCTCATGCGTCCAAAGACAGTGTAGTTGTATGAGTTGCTTGACACCTGCAAGGCGTGTGGCGGAAGAAAAGGGATGTTCGGGCTTCGGTGTAAAAAATACGAGCCGACGAAAGGAGGTCTGGAGATTTTTTATGCCGAAGCCGTAAGAATATCCCTTCGTCGCACGTTCAGTCAAGTCAAGCAACCCATACATGCCCACTTGTCAATGGTACGTCTTGATTCAAATGGCTCCCCCGTCAGGAAAGCCCAAGGGAACATAATAGCCCCTGCCGCCCCTGCTGTGGCGGCAACACATGTAAAACTAATGATTGGAACTGTGACAGCCCCGATAAAAAAGAAGTGTGTCGCAATACCGGAGACCAAAAGTCCCGATATTGCGACACTGTTCTTTCAGGTGGTTGCAATCAAGCTACGGGTGGCGGGGCGGTCGTAAAAATCCTTATTTGGCAATGCGTTCCGGAGCACGGAAAGGCGGCATTGAGTCTTATGGTGAAGGCAGCGTCCCCGATGCCGTTCCATAAGGCGTGTCCGACTGTCCGTGTTCAGCATTGCCCGTAGGCGTCTTGCGGTCGATGGGTGTCAGTGGCCCGTCCACCGTCACCTATTGACGGCATAACGCCGACAACCCGGAAGACCGCCCCGCCTCCCGTAGCTTTCGCCAAAAAAAATGAAGAGACCTCAAATTGAGATCTCATATTTATTTGTGGTGTGTCAGCCTAACTTATTTTTGAGTTTGCGAATCTCGGATCCCACGAAACTGAATATTTCCTTCCCAAGTAAAAATTGTTCAGAGGAAAACAAAGCCGGGGTTCCATTGTCCTGTCTGGAAAAATTGGTTTCAGTGTTCCTGATTGCATCATCCAGGCGTGCCGGATCTTTCTGAAAGTCGAATCCTCCGGCAATAAGACCGTTTACAAAAGCCTTCACCGACGGACATTCCTTAACGGCATCCTCATCTGGTAATGTGTTGTAGTGATGGTAGTAAAGCCATATCTCAAAACAAGGATTGCTCTGTGCGACATTCCATACCTGATATGGCTTCACCTCGCTGAACTTACGGACAATACCGTCGTTTTGGGCTGTGCAGAAATCCCGAAGAGGCTGAATCTTACCCTCTCTTTCCCATGAATCTGTGTCGATGGCAAACCATATTTTGTCCTTTTGCTTGAAATCAAGTGAGTATCTCCCGTCTTCAGACAATAGGATACGCTCTGCCAAATCCATAAGTTTTAAAGGATCAGTGCCTTCATCGGGAGGAATAACAATCAATTGCAGGTTGGAGGACAAACCTTCAAAGAAACTGAAATAGTTCTTCTCCGTCTCCGCGCCTTCGCATACGATATAGATTTTGCTGGCATCCTTCGATGGCTCGCGTTTTGTATAGTCTTTCCGTCTAGTTATCATATCACCATTTTAAGTCTGAAAGATTTGAAAGGAAAGGAATGCCTCCATAACGTCCGTTAAGGTAGCCGTTCTCAATATTGGCGGTCTTGTGGATGTTATAGTCGCTCAGCGGATAAAGCTGGGTTGACTGGTTCACATCTTTCTGTGCAAACCATATCTCGTCGGGACGGAAAATATTCTGGTCAAGCAGACAACTCTCGTGGGTAGTGAATATAATCTGACCCTGCGCATCCCGGCTCTCCGAAATCTTGCGCATTATGCTCTTGATCATTATCGGATGTATGCTGCGCTCAATCTCGTCTATTACAAACACGCCGCCTTTGCGGAGAATCGAATACAACAGAGGCATATACTCTACAAGTCGCCGTGTGCCATCAGACTCCTCGCGGATGTTCAATCCAATCTCTTTCCCGTCGGAATTCACATGAACGGCCATCAGTGATTTCAACATCACAACGCCATTTTCCATTATTATAGTAAACAGGTCAACTGTCTGAGGCTTGCCCGGATTCGCTTTGGCGGCATTATACATTGCCCGGAGAGGGGCGTTGTCCTTGACAACGCCCTCATTTATCACAATCGAATTGACCCGGAGGGAGGAAATTCCGGTATTGAGTTCCGGAACAATCTCATTGACCAAAGATGCGAATTCCGCATCTTTCTCAAGAAGATACGGTAACGCTTCAGCGGTCATGGACGGTGCTATCACCTGAAGCTGGGGAAACCAGTCAAATGCGGTCTTTACAATAGGCAACTCATCCGGGTAATAACGTCCGAAGAAAGACAGAGCAAGCATATCGGGCCGGATTACGCGACTTATTGCATCGAGAAAAACATCGGCGGATTTCTCATTTCCACCTGAAGTGAAAAATTCCGTGGATACCTCTATGTTGTTGTCTTTACGCGTGAAGATTGGTGTGTCCTTTGATTTGCCGCTTATGGACAAGTCCTCCTCCAATATCTTCATGCCGTTGAATACGACATGATAATAAAACACCCGATCTCCCGTAAAGAATTCCACGGCCAGCTCGGATGGGCGAGAATATCCCTCCCTGTCAAGTTTGAAATGGAGGTCATCGGATATCTGTATGTCTCCGAGTTTCTCGACCATCACCATTGCCCTGAGCAACGAGACACATTTAAGCAGATTACTCTTGCCCGCTCCGTTGGCTCCGTAAATAGCGGTCATACGCAACACGGTGGCGTGGTTGCATACCACCTTGTGCCAGTCGTGACTGTGGCTTTTGCTCGAAGGGAAAGTGTTGAACTCAACGGCATCCCTGAAAGACATTATGTTTTCGGCTGCGAATCGTAGTAGCATGGCTGATAACGTTTAATTTCAACGGCAAAGTTATAAATTATTTCCTATATCAACAAATATTGCGGCTTAATAGTTTTAGATAACGTTAGATGTTAACGGAATCGGATTGCCATAATCCCTTCCAATTCCCTGATACCGGTTTTAGGGGATTAGATGATAAGCCAAATGCAATGGAGAGCTTAATGTTGTCCCGAATGACACTACTCATCTTCTCTAAGGAATATTACTATCCGTCTTCTAATAGGAATATTTTTGAGGCTCCGGAATTTGTTTGTACGATTTGTTTGTATCTGTCGTATTTGTTTGTACGGGAATATTCCCCATTGGTGTTTCATCGCCTCAGAGGGCAAAAAATGTTTGTGTTTAAGTCAGAAAACACCATCTAACCAACTGATAATCAATGTTAAAATCGTTCTTCAACGAGGAGGAATACTAATAGTGCAAGTAATTGATTATCAGTGGTTAAGAAGAGGTTATTTTCTTGACCACTGACTTTTTTATGTATTTTCATATCCTCAGATGACCTCAGATGTCGCGGTTTTCTTGGCCAGGAATATTTGTTTTCCTGGCTAAATTCAGATACTCCTCCGAGGTTTGTGTGCGCCAGAAGTTGCACACAAGGCAACCAATTTATCCGTATATTTGTAGTCATGAAAATCGGAGCGATAATAACAGGAGATATTGTGGATTCCACAAAAATGACAGCAGAAGAGCGTGCTACGATGTTACGAATGTTGCAGTCCCTGCCGGTATTGCTGTCACCTTTGGGTAAAACAGATATTGAGATTTTCAGAGGGGATAGTTTCCAGGTGAAAGTTGCAGAACCAAGCAAGGCATTGCATATGGCTCGATTCTTGGAATCAAACGCAACTTCAAACTCTCCCCATCCCATGCGGCCACAGTCGCAGAGTATGACAATTCGATATATTATACCGATCTCATACTTGGCCGGATTATCGACGTTGTCAATGCGGCCCAACGTTCTACCATTATGATATATTTCTCTGATCACGGTGAAAATATATATGATGACAACGATAATTTTCTTGGCCGTGATACCAGACATGTAGAAGTTCCATTCTTGATTTATGCCAACTCCAAGTTTCGAGAAAGCTTTCCCGATTTCTACAACAAGATTGCAAAGGCTGCATGCAAGCCTTTAAGTACTGCAAATGTTTCTCATCTCATATGCTCTTTGACAGGCACCGAATATGCTCTTTACAACTCGGCTCGCGATGTGTTATCACCCTCATATGTATCCATGCCCCGATATGTGGATGACATAGTCTGGAAGTACGAACAAATACCGGCCCCATAAATCATCACAATGGCTTGATGGCTTTTTGCAAAAAGCAAAAGATTGGTTCGCTTCATTACCAGAACATAATCGCAAAGTATGTTCAATGAAGAGGTGTATTGAGGTGTAAAATCCTATAACGCAACCGATAGCCAATGGCTGAGAAATATGGTCAGTGTCATGTCATTTAAGAAAGTGTTTGGATTTAAGCCAAATTAAACATTTAGAGGCATAACAAACCCTCAATCAGAGTGTTTGTAGAAGAAAAATGATTAGTATGCATAGAATCAGCTTCTATCAGACACATCTGACCGAGGGTCAATGGTCTTATATAGACAAAGTATTCTTTGAAAATGATTGCAGACACCGCAAATATCCCCTGCGCTCCATATTCGAGGCAGTCCTGTATCTTCTGGTCAGAGGCTGCCAGTGGCGGCTGCTCCCGCACGACCTTCCCAAATGGCAGACCGTGTAATGGTACTGCCACAAATGTAGGGCGGAAGGGTATCTGAATCACTGTATCGAAAAACTCGTCATGAAGATACGCCGCAAACGCAGGCAATCCCCCACACCTTCGGTGATGGCGCTTGAAGCCCAAAGCGTAAAGTGGGGCAATCGTCAGAATGACAACGGTTTCGATGCCAACACCTCGCCCGCCTCTGCCCTCTCAAAATACCAAGGGCATCTTGCAAATCCCATTATCGACTCAATCATTTAATTTATTGATAGATATATGTTATCGGCAAACACGTTGCCGATGGCAGGATTTTTTGTGTTTATAGCCTCCATATGGTGCGGGGTTCTTTGCCAAGCAAAGCGCCAAAGGCAATAGGTTCGGCGAAAATACCATAATTTATCACACAAAATTTCATATATTCTAAAGCAAAAAAGTTGCATCAATCAAATCGCTGCGCTAATTTTGCAGGTGCAGACCGCATAGAAGCCCCGGTCGCGGGGTTGAGGGCGGGTGCGACTAATAAAACGCGTTTATCCGCGCTGATTCTTGACTGCTTGAAATTCTCGCAAAATTTCTATCGATAGTCAGGGATTGAGCAACGGTAGATGCCCGTGGATATGTAATATCTTGCATCCGGCATAGTGTTTCGGGAGAAATACTGCCGGACGCATTGGTTGCATATACAAGCGTAGGGCTTCTTCGTTGCCGTCCGACTATTGATGGGCAATGCGAGAAGCCTCAAGCAGTAGGACGGCACCGATACAGATTCCTACGCTTTTCTTGTATAAACCAATCTATGCCAACGAGAGGATGACCGAGGCTCAAAAATCTCTTCATGAAAGCGTTGATTATTTTAAAAAACGCCGGAAACACCGGAAAAACGCAAACGTTGGAATGTCTGACAAATAACCTTGGTGAGGATGGCGATGTGATTTCAAAAAAATATCATTATAATGGTCATGATTTCGTCGCTATTGTAGGATACCACGGATTGAAGATCGGAATTATTACTATAGGAGATCCTGGGACAGAAGAATTTGTATCCTCCGAATTAAAAAATCTGTATAACAACGGTTGTGATGTAATTGTCGCTTCCAGCCGTAACCGTGGACGTGTGTATCAACTATTGTGGGAATTCGGCAAGGATAACGATATAGACACAATGGAGACTTCTTCCTACCGCACGTATAGCGACTACCATGGCTCACTCTCATATGAAACAATTAACCAAATATGTGCCAAATCGTTGTTAGGCGCTATCCATGTTTTTAAAACCATCAAATAACAATCCAAAAACTTAAATATAGCATTATGAAATATCGTAAAAGGTTATACCTATCCATCATCAGCCTGATTACTTTTTTTGCGATGAATGCGAACGTTAATCGTCCCCTAGAAGATTTTTTTCAGTATGGTCCGTTAGATCATACCAACCGCGAGGCTGAGATTATCAGCCATAAATATTATGAACCAGCATGCATTAAATATCCTGATATGGAATTTCCGACTAGTATCAGAGATAAGTTTAACGGGGCTTATTATAGAATTATAGGATTTGGAAGAGATGATGTATTTAAAGGCTGCCCCAATATTTTAACAGTAGAAATTCCACAAACGTATAAAAAAATTCCCAGCCAAACATTTATTGATTGTCAGAATCTTTCCAAATTTATACCAGAAGGAATAAGTACACATCCTGACAAGTCCGGCAAAAACTTTTATATTAATGACGGTATATTATACCAACATGATATCACAAACGTTATATACTGCTATCCAGCCGGACGCACTGATACGGAATTCCAAATTCCAGCTAAATGCACAGGCATCGGTGAATATGCCTTTTACAAAAATCATCACTTAAATAAATTTATTATTCACGATAACGTTCTGACTCTTGGGACAAGTGCTTTTGAGGGGTGTGATAATATAACCTCCGTTACAATTCCCGGTAGTATCAAAACAATTGGTAGCGCAGCTTTTACCGATTGTATTAATCTAAAAACTCTCACAATAGAAAACGGTGTAGAAACAATCGATTCGGAAGCGTTTGCAAATTGTTCGTCACTTGAAACAATAATAATACCAGCATCTGTAACCCAAATTAACGAACGCGCTTTTGCTGGATGCTCCAATTTAAAAACTATTATTTTGCAAGCCGGGACTAGGGAATTTGGGGTAGATGTGTTTGACGGGTGTAATTCATTAAATGAAGTTCGAATAGTCGACTTATCTGGATGGTGCCAAAGTGAATTTGCCACACCTTTAGCCAATCCTGCATATCTCTCTAAAAAATTAAACTATATGGGAGATGTTGTTGCCGATTTAGTCATTCCAACAACAGCTGTTAACATAGGTAAAAATGCCTTTTATGGTTATACTCCTTTAAAGTCAGTAACTTTCCATGATAATGTTTCATCAGTCTCAACAGATGCGTTTGCAAATTGCGATAATCTGGCAGAAGTGAATATTTCCGACCTTGCTTCATGGTGCAACATCGACTTTATGTCCGAAACATCAAATCCCTTGACATGTACGAAAACCTTATCTTTGAATAATACTCAAATCGATATACTTAACATCCCGGAAGGTGTCAATAAGATAAAGAAGTATACATTCGTCAATGGCAATTTCACACAAATATGGATACCTTCATCTGTAGACGAAATCGCAGATGCAGCCTTTAAAGATACACATCCACATGCGGTCAGAAGTTATGGTGTAACCCCTCCGTCAATTATCAACACAGCTTTTTCGGATTACACAGCCACATTGTTTGTCCCTAAAGAAGCCCGTGTCTCGTATTGGTCTCATAATGTTTGGGGACTTTTCGCAAATATAAACGATATGCCGGTTGATGCCGTATCCATATCTCTTGACAAATCAGAATATGAATTATATGTATATGACACGTTCAACCTTAATGTTACATTTAATCCTGTCGAAACCACAGATAAGAATCTCACCTGGAGTTCATCTGATGAATGTGTTGCCACTGTGGATGCTGGCGTTGTAAGGGCATTAAAACAAGGTAATGCAATAATTACTGCAACTACAACTAATAATAAGTCTGCATCCTGTCTGCTCACCATTAAGGAAGTATTAGCCAACAATATCGAAATAAATCCCGATAAGTTAACATTCGTTCAAGGAGCCACAACACAATTATTCGCACAATTTTCACCTGTAAACACGACAAATCAATCTATAAAATGGTCATCCGAGGATGAAGGAATTGTGGCAATCAGCCAAGAAGGAATTGTCAATGCGCTATCTGAAGGTTCTACACAAATAACAGCACAGACCCAGGATGGGACCAACCTGTCGGCCAAATGCTTTATCACAGTAAAACCGGTTGAACCAACTGCCATAACATTGTCTGAAAATGAGATAGATATCCAAGTCGGAAAATCACTCACGCTTGTTGCAAATGTTCAACCCGAAAATTCAAAGAATAAAGAAATATTCTGGACTTCTTCGAATCCGAATATCGCATCTGTTGACAATAATGGCAAAATTGTAGGATTGGCTATTGGCAAAACCATAATTACAGCCACAACTTATAATGGCCTTACAGCAAATTGTGAGGTCAGGGTAAATCCCGCTTTGGTTGAAAGCATCAGCCTCTCGCCTGAATTTATATCAGAAGAGGAACGAAACAATGTCCAGATTACTGCGACTGTCCTTCCTGAACATGCAGCCAACAAATCCCTCGCATGGAGTTCGTCAGATGAGGGTGTGGCAACTGTCGATAACAACGGCTTAATCTCACTTATAAAGAAAGGAAAAGCAGTCATAACGGCGTCGGCTACTGATAACTCAGGCATATCTGCGACATGTGATGTCACGGTTTATGCTTCAGAGAGGTTAGTCTCCTCAATCTCATTAACCCCGTCTTATGTTGATGGTAGAGAGGGTGAAGAACTACAACTATATGCTACGGTGCTTCCTGAAGATGCCACTAACAAAACGCTTGCATGGAGTTCGTCTGACGAGGGTGTTGCTGCTGTCAATGCAACTGGATTAATATCATTGTTGAAGAAAGGAACAGCCATCATAACAGCATCGGCTACTGATACCTCAGGCATATCTGCCGAATGTGCCGTAGTAGTGACGGGATTATCTGGAATCGACGACGTGCTGACCGATAAATCCGCTTATATCAAAGTATTCAATCTAAATGGCACTCTCATATATGAAGGCGTGTATGCCGATGCTAATCTAATGCCGGATTACTATATCGTGATATGCGACGGCAATAATATAAAGGTAAAAGTGAAATGATATAAAACGACATTATTATCTGTTGAACCAAATGCAAACACAGTAAAAGAAATACGCTTACAGCAACAATTGCGTTCCTCAACAAAGATATGCAATCATTGCTCATAACTAGGCATTTCATAAACGCACCCCAAAAGTTTTTTGTCTAACTTTTGGGGTGCAGCTCATTTTTCCACACCGACTTTATTTTTGCCCGGATGGAGTTTCATCAAACCAAAATACATTGGTATAACGGCTGCCAATCAAGCGGATTGGCATAAACACAAAGCTTGACCAATGGCTTTCAACCGCAAAAAAATGCAGCTTTTTTTATTAAATTTGCAGACCGTTAAGAATCTATTTACCAATGAGACAATTCACCGCAATCCTATCAGCATTAGCTGTTTCCGTAATCGGGATAAATGCCCGAATCCTGAACACCACTTGCGAGCAGGGAGAAATCGAAGGGGAACTTCACAACGGTTACGCTCTTTATAAAGCCATATCTTATGCCGAGCCGCCCGTAGGCAGATTACGCTGGCACGCACCTGTAAAAAAGTATCATGGGGAAAGTGTCTATAAGGCCGACAACTGGGGCGACCGCCCGATGCAGGGCAACGACCCTAACCAAGGTGGCAACAACCTCCCCATGAGTGAGGACCGCCTCACCTGAGCGTAGCCACCCCGGCAAAAGGCACATAGGAGCGCCTGCTGGTTTTTGTCAACATCCACGGCGGCGGGTTCTTCACCGGCTCATATGCCGACACACAGGACAGTTTTGTCAATGACGGTATCGTTTATTTCAGCATTGCCTACCGCCTCGGGGCATTCGGCTTCATGGCTCATCCTGAAGCAGCCAAGGAATCGGCGCGGAGAATTGCCGGGAATTACGGCCTTATGGACCAGGTTATGGCCTCGCAATGGATTCATGACAATATCGCCAGATCTATTTCACCATCGACTGGAACGATGCCGGAACCGGTGTCTCGAACTCCATGAGTTTGCTGGTTACCGGGTGGATAAACACCAGTGTGCGTGCATGCAGGGCGAGCCGGCGTATCGGCGAGGTACGTGCGCCATACCGGCGGTCACCAGCAATGGGATGGCCTATGTGCTGCATGTGCACGCGAATCTGGTTCTTGCGGCCGGTTTCCAGCTCCACATCCACAAGGGTGTAGCCATTGGCGCATTTCAACGTGCGGTAGCGGGTATATGCCAGCTTACCATCCTGTTCGTTATCCGTCACATAAACCGTATGCTGCGAGTTTTCGGCAAGATAAGTCTTCACCTCACCTTCGGCGGGGAAAAGTTTTCCTTCAACCACACACACATACTGCCGACGGCGCACCATATTGTTCCAGTTATGCTGCAACCTGTCCTTGGCCTCTACATTTTTGGCAAACACCATCAGCCCCGAAGTGTGCTGGTCGAGCCGGTGGACGATAAAAATCTTGTTACGCGGATCCTGCGCCTTGAGGTAGTCACGCATGATGGAATAGGCCGTGCCATCCTTGATTTTATCATTGCCAATCGAAAGAATCCCGTAACCCTTGTTGACCACAAGGATATCGTCATCCTCGTAGACCAGCTGCACACGGCGGTTATAGAACGTGACAAAAGCCCGGGTCAGGTTAACCCTCACCTCGTCGCCCTCGTCAAGCCCCATATCGAACTGTCGCGTCACCTTGCCGTTGACCATCACCTGGTCATATTTCAGAAGCTCCTTCACATTGGTGCGCTTACGGTCGGGCATCTTTGCGAAAAGGAATTCGAGCAACCCCGACGGGGCATCGGCAACGAATGTCAGTATGGTATCGGGGCGGAACGGCCGACGCTCGGCCCCTGGTTTGAACGCTTGTTTCTTCATTTCTTTTTGCTGCGGGGACGTGCCGGTTTGGCATCCGACGATGCTATGATTTCGCGGCATTCCTCCAGGGTAAGGGCAGCCGGGTCGGCCACAGTTTTGGGAATCTTGTAATTGCTCTTCTTATATTTGATATAAACGCCGAAACGCCCGTTGAGAATCTGGAGGTCGGGATCCTCGGGGAATGTCTTGGCAACCTTGTTGGCCTCGGCGGCACGCTTATCCTTTATCAAGGTCTCGGCCTCCTCAAGGGTGATATGGGCAGGCGACAATTCCTTTGGAATGGACACGAATTTGCCGTCGTGCTTGACATAGGGGCCGAAACGGCCTATCGCCACGGTTACGTCGCTACCTTCGAATTCACCTATCGTGCGTGGGAATTCAAACAGCTTCAACGCCTCCTCAAGCGTGATTGTGCTCACCGACTGGCCTTTAAGCAAAGAGGCAAACTGGGGTTTCTCCTCACCCTCGCCATCGCCCAGCTGAATCATCGGGCCGAAACGGCCTATTTTCACCGACACAGGTTTGCCGCTAGCAGGGTCGTTGCCCAATATCCGTTCACCCACCTTATGCTCCAGACGCATGTTAAGTGCCTTGTCGACAGTTGGATGGAAATCGGTATAGAACGATTTTATCTCGTTGCTCCATGGAAGTTTCCCTTCGGCAATACTGTCGAATTTCTCTTCGATCTGAGCGGTGAAATTATAATCGAGGATGTCGGGGAAATAATCGGTAAGGAAAGCATTAACTACCTCGCCTATATCGGTAGGCACGAGTTTGCCGCGTTCGGAACCTACAACCTCGCTTCTGACCTCCGATGCAACCTTGCCACCTACAAGGGTCAGCACCGTGTAATCGCGAGGCATCCCCTCTTTTTCCCCCTTCTCCACATATTCACGTTGCTGGATGGTGGATATGGTGGGTGCATAGGTCGACGGGCGCCCTATCCCCAGTTCCTCCATCTTCTTTACGAGGGAGGCTTCAGTGTAGCGCGGCGGTTGCTGTGTGTAACGCTGCGTGGCTTTCATATCGGCAAGCGTCAGCACATCACCCTTGCCCATTGCCGGAAGCAGACCTTGCAACGCTTCGTCGGCGGCAGCATCGTCATCCTTATCCTCCATATAGATTTTCAGGAAGCCATCGAATTTGATTACCTCGCCTGTTGCGGCAAAATGCCCCGGCAATGCGCCCTGCATCCCCTTGGGTTCTATATCGACGGTGGTCTTCTCAATCTCGGCATCAGCCATCTGCGATGCCACGGTACGCTTCCATATAAGCGCATACAGGCGTTTTTCCTGCGACGTACCGTCGATAGTGTGGTGGTTTATGTATGTGGGACGTATGGCTTCGTGAGCCTCCTGCGCACCTTTTGACGATGTGTGGTAATATCTAACCTTAAGGTATTTATCGCCCAACGTGGCGGCAATTTCCTTTTCAAGGGCGGAAATGGCAAGCGCCGACAGGTTAAGCGAGTCGGTACGCATGTATGTGATATGCCCGGCCTCATAAAGGCGCTGTGCCACCATCATTGTCTGCGACACGGTGAAACCGAGCTTGCGCGCGGCTTCCTGCTGCAGTGTGGAGGTTGTGAACGGCGGTGCAGGCGATTTCTTGACGGGACGCACTGTCACATCCGTCACTTCGAAGTCTTTACCCGCACATGCCTCCAGGAGTTTCCGTGCCTCGGCCTCGGAAGGGAGACGGCGCGACAGCTCTGCACGGACACCGTTACCCCCTTTGTCGGAAAAATCGGCGTTCACACGATAGAACTGCTCGGGCTTGAAATTCTTGATTTCATTTTCCCGCTCCATTATAAGCCTAACTGCTACGGACTGCACACGCCCGGCCGATAGTGCAGGTTTGATTTTTTTCCACAGGACCGGCGACAGTTCGAAACCCACTATACGGTCGAGCACACGGCGCGCCTGCTGTGCGTCGACAAGGTTGATGTCGATGTTGCGCGGGTTCTCTATCGCATGCAGTATGGCGTCCTTGGTGATTTCGTGAAACACGATGCGGCGCGTGTTTTCAGGCTTAAGTTTCAGCACCTCGTAAAGGTGCCAGGCAATAGCCTCCCCCTCGCGGTCCTCATCGGAAGCGAGCCACACCATCTGTGCCTCCTTTGCCATCTTCTTAAGCTCGGAAACAAGAGCCTTCTTGTCGTCGGGAATCTCGTATTCGGGAGTAAAACCATTCTCCACATCGATGCCGAAATTCTTTTTCCTGAGGTCGCGTATGTGGCCGTAACTCGACATTACGGTGAAATCGGGACCAAGGAATTTTCCGATGGTTTTAGCTTTGGCAGGGGACTCTACTATGACAAGGTTTTTCACCATGGGTGGGAGTATTTAGGGGGTATCGACATTCAAAATTTTGGCAAAATTACTAAAAACACAGGTAAAAACACCTTATTTAATGTAATTTATCAATCTTACCAACAAAAACACCAATCCCCAGGTTCAATTTATGCCACACGTTTCAGCGCAATGCAAGGTAGAACTGCCATATGGCCAAAGCCGTGCTCACCGACACATTCAGCGAATGCTTGGTGCCTTCCTGCGGGATTTCGAGGCACACGTCGGCGGCATCGACAACATCCTGCCCCACCCCGTTGACCTCATGCCCGGCAACCACCGCATAGCGGGCATCCCGTTCCGGGACGAACCTGTCGAGCGGCACACTCCCGTTGACCTGCTCAAGGGCGCACACCGTGTAGCCATGTTCTTTCAACCATCCCACAGCCTCCATCGTACCGGCAAAATAACGCCACGCAACGGAATCCTCCGCACCTAGCGCGGTTTTATGTATCTCGGGCGAAGGCGGGGTCGCGGTTATCCCGCACAACAGGATTTCCTCCACACGGAAAGCATCCGATGTCCTGAACACCGACCCGATATTGTTAAGGCTCCTGATATTGTCGAGCACCACAACCAGCGGCAGCTTCCCCTTGCGGCGATACTCCTCTACAGAATCGCGCCCCATCTCCCATATTGTTTTTTTAAGCATGATGAATTCAGAAAAATGTTAACCGAAGCCATCCCGGCCCCGTTATGGAAAACCTTGTTTCAGCTATCAAAGGTAAACGATTCCAT
>Ga0137307_100178_pt1 | contig 98906 bp, 68 predicted proteins | sample NAcewD2O_March_2_FD_97180 | JGI IMG/M metagenome (GOLD analysis project Ga0137307, IMG submission 97180) | Mouse cecal microbial communities from Vienna, Austria - N-Acetylglucosamine amended D2O_March | ecosystem: Host-associated > Mammals > Digestive system > Large intestine > Cecum | place...
AGCAGGATATGCAGTTTTTCTGCGGCGTCCACGGCGGGAGAGGTGAAATACTGGTTTGTCATAACAGCGCCCACCATCCGCTCATAGTATGCCTGACCGCCGTAAGTGCGAAGCACCGCCTCCACGCCGACGGGACCGTTGTAACGTTTGCACTGGACAGCGTAAGTGACGCCGTCTTTTTCCGCCAGAATATCCACGCCGAAGTCGCCGCTTCCGCGGGTTACCTCCACGTCGATAAATCCCTGCGCCCGCAGAAGGTCGGCGCAGAAAAATTCAAAATCGTGTCCGTCCAGCTCGTCCATCCGGCTGATGCGCCGGTCGCGCCTGCGGCGGAGGAAAAGATCAATTAGTATGGCGAGAACAGCCATAAAGGCGATCATGCCGATCAGCGCAGCGAGGATTGTCATATTTGATTGTGTCATAAATATCTCCGTTTCAAGTGCAAGTGCGGTTGAATCTTTCGTTATGATATCAGGTGAAATTTGAAGCCTGACAGGCGACAGCCGTTTTTTCAAGCATGATAACATGGTAGCAGTATTTCTGGTAATTATCAATGTCTGGATACAAAATTTTTGGCATGTATGGAAACGGCTGCTTATCATACACGCACTATGTACCTGTGGCATGGCGCCGGGGTCTGCCGGCTGGGTTTTACAAAGTAAGCGTTGCAGGGATAAACATGGTTCCTCCTGCATAAATTTTATAAAACCAGTTTGCGGGCTTGTTTATGGCGACAGTCTTATCCAATATTTCCAATATCATTATTCCGGTCATCCTCTTCTATATCGTGGCATATGGCATTTCCAACCGCTGCAATGTGTACGAGGATTTTATCAAGGGTGCGAAGGACGGTTTTCATACGGTGATACAGATCATGCCCACACTGATCGGTCTTATGGTGGCAGTAGGCGTTTTGCGCGCTTCGGGCTTTCTGGAATTTGTCGGGGGACTGTTTGGCGGTGTGGCGGACAGACTGGGCTTTTCCCCCGAGCTGGTGCCGCTAATGTTTGTGAAGATGTTCTCCTCCTCGGCGGCGACAGGGCTTGTACTGGATATTTTTAAAAACCACGGGCCGGATTCGCTGGTCGGTCTCACCACTTCCATTATGATGAGCTGCACGGAGACGATCTTTTATACGATGAGCGTCTATTTTCTGGCGGCAAAAGTCACAAAGACGCGCCATACACTGAAAGGGGCGCTGCTTGCCACCCTCGTGGGGATTGCGGCAAGTATCGTACTGGCGGGAAAAATAGTGTGAGAAATGCACAAGTATGTTGGTATAGCATGAGAAACGGCGCTCCATAAGGGGCGCCGTTTCTGTGTGTGAGAAGGATAGAAATGTTGGTTCAAATATATGTCAACAGCAGCTTTGGACCGCTGTTATGGTTAGTCGAAGCCGGTCGGCACCAAACCAGCGCCGGCGACTCCATTGTAAGTGTAGTATAACCACCGCCAAAGAATCTGAGTCATTAATCCCTGCGGACCGAATGTTTTGATCCGGTTCTGTCTCAACTACAATTTATACTATACATGCCATTTGTGAATGTGATGTGTCAAAATTCATAAGAAAAAAGAAAGAAAGTATAAACTAAAATTTATAATTGGTACTTTCGGGAGAGTGTTTGTCACAGCGCGTTCCCAAAAAGTTTGACTTTCAAACTATATTTTGATACACTGGTGAAAGATTGTAGAGACATGTTTGTGCGGCAGGGGAAAGATAATGGATATCAGCAATACATTGAATGAGGTGCTGGTCAGACTCTTCCGGGATATTAACACACTGGAGGAGCGGGCGATCAGAACCGAGGAATATAAAGATGTGACGGCAAACGATATGCACGTCATAGAGGCGATCGGTCCAAATTCGGCAAAAAATATGACCAGTGTGGCGAGGGAGCTTGCGGTCACCACGGGGACGTTGACCATATCGGTCAACAGTTTGGTGAAAAAGGGCTATGTGGACAGAACCCGGAGTGAGGAGGACAGGCGGGTGGTGCTGATCTCACTTTCGGAAAAAGGGAAAAAGGCGTATCTCCACCACCGCCGGTTCCACGAGGAAATGATCGGCGCAGTTCTGAGGGAACTATCCGAGGAGGAACAGAGAGCGCTCGAAAGCGCCCTCTCCAAGCTGACGAGATTTTTCAGGGAAGTAAGCTGACTTCGCGTTTTTGCACATTGGCGTCCGCTGCATGTAGGACGCCATCTTTACTCCGCCGCCAGTCTCCTTGCCAGTGTCCGATAGTCGGCGGGACCGTTTTGCAGCAGGAAAGAATGAAAGCGGTATAAAAATTCCGTGTCGTTGTAGACAGCGGTCACCTGATCCGGTTCGGACCAGAGGACGGCTGCCTGTTTTTTTAGTTCCAGAATTTCCAGATATCCCAGATAATATTTCAGGTAATTGCACGGTTCCTCCGCGATATACTGGTAGAGGGCGGCGAGATTTGCGCTGTCATTGATGCCAAGGCAGTAACAGAGCTTCTGCACATCCTCAAAGGAGGCGTTGTCATAATGGATGGCGATATCCAGAAGGGAATACAGCCCGAGCCGGAACTGTCTGTCGAGACGGCAGACCTGATAATAGGCGGCGGCTTCGGGATGGGATTCTTTTGCCAGCTCGATGGCACGGTCAAAGGAACCCAGCTCCACATACATCGCCCAGCCCTCCACGAATCCGCCGTAGTAGAGGACGTTTCCGAGGGGCAGGATATTTTGCTGCTCCTGATAGCGCTTGCTGTATACGGTCTGGTACAGATGACCGGGATAACCCTCGTGTGCCAGCGTGGTGAACAGCGCCAGATCATCCTCCGTATCCTTCGCGTTCAGACAGATCAGATTGTTGCAGATGTTGTCGATGGGCGGCATCATGTAAAAGGCGGGCGCACTGTAAGCCTCCAGACTGGCGTCCACATACTTTATGGTGGAGCGGATGGGCGCGCTGTTCCTGCCTGCGGGAATGGGCGGATATTCCCTGCCGATTTCCGACTGCAGATCGGCGAGGATTTCCTCCGGCGTCATTTCCGGCAGTAGCGAGGGCGTTTCGGTGATCATGTCCTTCAGCGCCGGATTCGCGGCAAGAAGCGCAAACAGGGATTCGTAGTTGAAGCGCAGATCCTTTGCGAGCAGACGTTTGATTTCATCTATGTCGCGGTAGGAGCCGGTGCGCAGACGGACCAGCGCCCGGTAGTAATCCCTGCCGTTTTCCTGCCCCGCCAGACCGCAGGTTGCTTTCCCCGAACCTTTTAACACGGTCAGACCGTCTGCCAGACGGTCATAGGCAGGAGCGACCACTGTGGTCAACAGACGGTTGTGCTCAGACACGTAGGAATTTACTTCTTCATCCGTGAGAATTTGTTTCTCTGCAAGCTGCTGCAGTCTGTCCTTAAAAGTGATTTCCAAAAAATGGGAACCGCTCTTCAGATCGGCGGCGTCCAACAGCCCGGAACATTGCCGGATCACCCGGTCGGCGGTCAGATCGGACATAAAGAGCCCGGCGTCCGCCTTTTCCTGTTCATAGACGAGAAGCCCTTCAAAGTAGGCGGGAATCTGGGTGAGGATCGACAGGTAATTTTCGATATCCGCCTTGTCATCCAGCCGGTATTCGGAAAACAGAATCGGCAGTTCCGAGGGGACTCCCGAGGATGGGGAGAGCGGATCCGAAAAATAGGGATAGGCGGCGGTGGAAGCCGCAGCGGCAAGGTAACTGTCCAAAAGTTCGTAGAGCTGTCGGTTTTCTTCGTTCAACGCCTCCGGATTGATCCTGCCCAGCTCCTCACGCGCCAGAGACAGGGCGTACACTTCGCTTGCGGCGTCACCCGGCTGATAGACGGGCAGGGTCAGAGACGATTCATCCACGCCGTAGGCGGACGGATTGTCTATGGTATAGTGAAAATGAATGGGATTTGCCTGTACTTCGTTTAAGAAAAATGTCTGCGCGAAAGCGCGGAATTTACTGTCCTGATGCGTGCGCCCGTACCAGAGCAGCGTCAGAACGCTCAAAGCGGTAAACAAAATCAGGACCAGCGTGCATTGTCTGGAAGAGAGGGAACGTTTCAAAGGGAACACCTGCAGAAAAGGATTTGTATTACTATATGAAAAAAGTGCAAAAATAATGACCGGATCAAAATACGATCCGGTCCCGTCCGCCTTCTTTGCCGATATATAACTTTTCGTCCGCTTCCTTTAAAAGCGTGGTGATATCACTGTGATAATCGTATTCCACCAGTCCGTAGGTGAGGGAGATGGTGAAGCGTTCCGTACCGCCGTCGAACGTGATCTCGCGGATCTTCTGCCGCAGCGTCTCCAGTGCGGTGATCGCTTCATCCCCGTTCAGACGGGGGAAAATCAGCAGAAACTCCTCGCCGCCCCAGCGGGAGACAAAGGTGTCGGGCGGCAGCCTTTTCTGGAAAGTCTCCGAGATGGTTTTCAGAACCACGTCGCCCACGTTATGTCCGTATGTATCGTTGACCCGTTTAAAATGGTCGATATCGCAAATACAGATGCTGATTTGCGAGTCCGCGGCGTGTAGGAGATTCTCCAGATATTCCATGGTGCGCCGGCGGTTGTAAAGCCCGGTCAGTGTGTCCGTGTTTGCCTGCTTCATCAGTTTCCTGTTATATTCAATCAGCTTGCCTTCCATCTCCTGCGTGGTCGTACTGAAAAGATACGCCACCTGCCCCAGCGCAAAGAATACAAAAAAGGTATTGACCATCTGCAGGGCGTTCGCTATGTTCTCCGCAAGAATAATGATCGGTTCATGGGATATGCAATAATAGTATAAGAATAAACGCAGCACAAACAGGGCGGCAGCAAAGAGGATTTTATGCAATTCGTGTTTGTATTTGCAGAAGAAAACAAATACGAGGAGTACCACCAGAAAATGCTGGATCCCAATATTCCAGCCGAAGCAGTAAACATTCATGCAGGTCCAGAACAGAATACAGATATTCAGAACACAGTATGATGCAAAAGTGCTCCAATGGTAGGATAAAACAAAAGCCGCCAGAAACAGTACGGAGGAGGACAGAGAAAATACAAGCGCACCAATATGCCCCGTAATGGAGACAAGTACACAGCATACGACAGAGTGCAGCAGCATAGTGAGCGTTAATAAACGAACCACGGCGATCAGCTTGGCGGATTCGTTCTGCCTCCCGGTATCCCGGCAGATATTTTCATAAATCGTAGCTAAAACAGAATTTTCTTTCATATTGGTTTCTTTCATCACTTTTATTTGAAAATCGACAAACTTCCCTAATATAATTCAGAAAGCATACTTGTAAATATAATACACCCTTGCGGACAATATTGCAAACTGACATTCATAAAAAATGCCTTAAAAAATGAATTTATCTTTTGGCGAAAAATTGGTAAAATGGATAAATAAAGGAGAAGCGCGTATGCAGTCTGCAAAAGTCAAATATTCCATCAAATATAAACTGATCCTTTTGTCAGTCGTGGTAGCCGTTCCCTTTCTGGTGATGGTGCTCTACCTGCTCTATGCCCTGCACAATTACAGCAGCGCCTACGACGCGATTGTCGGAAATCTGACGGTGGCGAATAACTATAACCTCAATTTTAAGGAAGAGATGGATGAGAGTCTCTACAAGCTGGTGGTTGGCTTCGTTACTTTTGACACGGTCGGAGACGACGGAAGCCTTATCGACCCGTATGCCCATCTGGACGAGCTGCGGGGCGAGTTCAACAACCTTATGAGCATCACCACGGATGATGAGAGCCGTGCCAGACTGCAGATTCTTCTGCGCAATATCGACACGCTGGAGGACCGTGTGGATGACATACGGACGAATCTGGAAACGGATGTTGGGTATGATACCAATATTGAGATGCTTGACAATAATATTTACGTCCTGACAGAACTGATTCAGGATAACATTCAGGCATATATTTACTACCAGACGAAAAGCATGGAGTATCTGACAAACCAGCTGAACGTGAGGGTACACAGCTTTACCATTTTCTGCGGCGTTCTGCTTGCGCTGTTAGTTCTGATGGTGGCGGTTCTGATCGTGATGATCGTGACCGATATCATAAGACCGATCAAAGTGCTTTCCAGAGTGACGGAGCAGGTGGCGGAAGGTGACTTTTCGGCGAGGGCGAAGGTGGAGACGCAGGATGAAGTGGCGGTTCTGGCGGACAGCGTTAATCTGATGACGGAGAGTCTGGAAGGGCTTGTGTCGAAGATAAAGGAGGATGAGCGTAAGATGCGCAAGGCTGATCTGCGGCTCTTGCAGGAGCAGATCAATCCCCATTTTCTGTATAATACGCTGGATACGATCGTCTGGCTGATCGAAGGAAACGATTCCGACAAGGCGGTAAACATGGTGATGTCCCTGTCGGAGTTCTTCAGACTGGTTCTGAGCAAGGGAAAAGAGTATATCACGATTCAGGAGGAAGAGCTTCATATTAAAAGTTATCTGGAAATCCAGCAGGTGCGCTACCGGGATATTCTGGAATATAAGATTCAGATTGATCCGGAGCTTTACCAGTACCAGATTCTGAAGCTGACCCTGCAGCCGCTGGTGGAAAATTCTCTCTATCACGGCATCAAATATAAGCGCGCCAAAGGCAGCATCATCGTGACGGGGCAGATGGAGGGCGACCGGATCAGACTCCGGGTGGCGGACGACGGCGTCGGCATGGAGGAGGAAGACCTTCATAAGCTGCAAAGGGAGATTGAGAAACCTTGTAAGGAGACGGAAAAAGGGTTCGGCCTTGCCAACGTCAATGAGCGGATCCGCATGAACTTCGGCGCGGAGTATGGCATGAAGATAGAGTCTGTCAAAGGGAAAGGCACCTGTGTGGAGATTGTGATTCCGGCGGTGCCCTGTGCGGCGGAAAAGGAGGACTAACGTGTTTCGGAGAAGATCTTACAGTTTGGTGGTGGTCGGGCTGCTCTTTGTGATGACCATGGTTCTTCTGCTGTACGGCAGCAGGCTCTTTACAGATATCGAGGAGGAGGCGCATATCACACAGGAGGACCGGATCGTGGTGGGCGTGTCGCAGCTTGGCAGCGAATCCGGATGGCGGACTGCAAACACGGAATCCGTGCAGAACGCGTTTACCCAGAAGAACGGGTATTTCCTGATCTACAACAACGCCAGACAAAAACAGGAAAACCAGTTGAAAGCGATCCGCAGTTTTATTTCCCAGCGGGTGGACTATATTATTTTTTCTCCCGTGGTGGAGACGGGCTGGGAGACGGTGCTGCAGGAGGCGAAGCAGGCGGGGATCCCCGTAATTCTCATGGACCGGAATGTGGATGTGGAGGACGAGAGTCTTTATGTGACGTGCGTGGGCAGCGATTTTGAGAAGGAAGGCGAGAAGGCGGGGCGCTGGCTTGAAAGGGAGCTGGTGCAGCGCAGGAGGTCAAGCCAGTCCATCAATATTGTGATGCTGACGGGAACGGAAGGGTCTTCCTCCCAGATCGGACGGTCAGCAGGATTTGCTGCGGTGGCGGAAAGACATGCAAACTGGAATATCCTCGAAGAGAAATGCGCGGAATTTACTTCCACGAAAGGCAAGGAAGTGATGAAAACATTTCTGAAAAGATACCCGGATATCGATGTGGTGGTATCCCAGAACGACGATATGACCTTCGGCGCGATCGAGGCGATCCGGGAGTCCGGCAGAACGGTCGGCGTGGACGGCGACATTATGATCCTCTCCTTCGACGCGGTGCGGGGGGCGCTTGACATGGTGGCTGACGGTGTGATCAACGTAGATATCGAGTGTAACCCGAATCAGGGGGAGTACCTTCTGCGCGTGATAGATATGCTGGAGGCGGGCGAGACGGTTGAGAAAAAGTATTATGTGGAAGAGGATGTTTTTACCATAGAAAATGTGACGCAGGAACTTTTGCAGGAGAGGACGTACTAAGGTGTTTTATTATCTGGTAAACGACAGACCGGATGGCAGCGGGAGCGGAAGGGAGAAGTAAATGCTGAAAGTTTTTTTAGTGGAGGATGAGAGTATCGTCCGGGAGGGGCTGCGGGATAACATACCGTGGCAGCAGTACGGCTATGAGTTTGTGGGGGAGGCGAGCGACGGGGAGATGGCGCTGCCGCTCATACAGAAGACAAAGCCCGACGTGCTGCTTACGGATATCAAAATGCCCTTTATGGACGGGCTGTCCCTGAGCAAGCTCGTCCATCAGGAATTTCCCGACATGAAGATCATCATTATCAGCGGTTATGATGATTTTGAGTATGCCCGCGGCGCGATTCTGGTCGGGGCGGAGCAGTATCTTTTGAAGCCCATCACGAGGGCGGCTATGCAGAAGGTGCTGGCGGAGCTTAAGACAAAGATAGAGACGGAGCGGGAGCAGAAAAATTATCAGGAAAAGTTCCAGAGCGAGGCGAGAGAGTACGAGCAGTTTTCCCGGACGGATTTCTTTGTCAAAGTGTTTGAGGGGCGTATGCCGGTGCAGGATATGTATGAGGAGGCGGCAAAGCTGTCCCTGAAAATAAACGCGCCCTGTTACAACATTTTGTTGTTTAATTTGCAGGAAAAGCGTACCGCGGAAAGCCGGGGCACGGAGTCCGAAGGGTTTGCCAGAAAGCGGGAGGAGCTTCTGCACTATTTTATCCGCTATCCCGAAAATCTGGTTTTTCGGTGGAATGTGAATACTTACGGTGTGCTGATCAAGGGAAGCCCGGCACAGATGCAGGAGCTTGGCGCAAGGTGTCTGGAAAACGTGGAGCGCATCTGCCATCCGGCGGAAGAGTTCCTTGACTGGTATGTGGCGCTGGGGGAGCCGGTGGAACGCTTAAGCCTTCTGGCGGAGTGTTACAGCAAGGTGAATCATCTTTTCGCGTACCGTTTTTTGAGACCGCAGCTGCATGTCTTTACCGGGGAGACGATGGGAAAAATGATTCCAGAGAAGGAGGAGGGCGGCAGCATCAGGGATATTGATCCGGCGAAGATGGAGGCGGAGCTGATCCGTGACTTTTTGCTGCAGGGCGCGAGGGATGAGGTCGCGGATTTCGTGGAGAACTATCTGCTGGCGGTGGGCGAGGCGCTGCAGTCGGCAATGTTCCGCAATTATCTGACGCTGCATGTCTATTTCACGGCGGTTTCCTACGTGGAGTCCCTTGGCTGCGGCAGAGAGGAGTTTTTGCAGCTTCTCAATGACGGCGGACTGACGCCGGAAGGGCAGTACGACGAGGACGCGCTGCCGGACTATCTTTGTGGGCTGATGGAGAGGGCGATGGAACTTCGCGACAGGGAGTCGGACAACCAGAGCAAACACATTTTGAAGAAAGCGCTCTCTTATATAGAAGAAAACTATTCACAGGAGTCCCTTTCCCTGAATTCTGTGGCGGGGGAGGTCAACGTCAGCGCCAACTATTTCAGTGCGATTTTCTCACGGGCGATGCAGGTGACCTTCGTGGAGTATGTGACGGGTAAGCGCATGGACAAGGCGAAAAAACTCCTGCGCCAGACCCAGATGCACACCGGCGAGATCGCCATGGAAGTAGGATACAAGGATCCGCACTACTTCAGTTTTGTGTTCAAAAAGACGCAGGGCTGCACGCCGAGGGAGTACAGAGCCGGCGGGAAGACCTGAGAATGGTTCCCAAGGCGCGCTGTAAAGTTCCGGGCGCACGGCAAAGGTTCATAGGTGGGCGGGACCGTCGCTCTCTTTTCTTATCAGTTCCCACGGGATTTCCTGTGAGACGACGGGAATGCCCTGCAGCATCCGTATCATGGTTTCTGCCACGCAGTTTCCCATCTCGTGCGGCTTGTGGGTCAGGGTGGTGATGCGGACTTTGCTCAATTCGCTTAAGTAAGTGTTGTCAAAGCAGACCACGGAAACATCGCGGGGCACCCGGATGCCGGCGTAGGAGAGCTCTTTCATCAGCCAGTAGGCGATTTCGTCATTGTAGCAGATGACGGCGGTGCAGTCGGCAAGGCGCTCCCTGATATAGGTGGCAAGGAACCGGCTGTCCTGCTTTTTCTCAAGCCCCTCCACATCTGTGCTCTGAAACCAGCCCACATTTCTGTCGGAAAGCTCCACATTCTGGTCACGCAGACAGCAGAAAGCGCCAAAATAGCGTTCCGGGCCCTGCTTGTCGTCCATTTTAAAGATACAGGCGATACGGCGGTGCCCCAGTTCCGTCAGATGGCTTGCCAGAAGGTAGCCTCCGTAATAGTTGTCATCCTTGATGCAGATTTCGTCCGGCAGCTCATCATATTTATTATGTAGAAACAGAAGTTTGGTTCCTGCGGCTTTCAGCTTTTCATAGAGATCGGCATTTGGGGTGGGGAGTGCGCTCTTCGACCCTTCCGCGATCAGCCCCCGGGGCGGGGAATCCAGCAGGGAAAGCAGAAGGTGTCTCTCCCGGGAGGTATCGTTATCCGTGGGATGCACCTTTAACTGATAGCTTTTGGCGGCGAGCGCCGTGCGGATATCGGTCAGCAGATGGGGGTAAATATATTCCTGACTGCTGGCGACCAGAATGGGAATCAGGTTCCGGTCTGTGTCGGGGGAAAGTCCTGTTGCGTAGGAGCCGCTGCCCTGACGGCTTTCGATCAGCCCCTGTTTTTTGAGCAGAGAGAGGGCGGCGCGGACAGTCTGGCGGCTGACCCGGTACTGTTCGGCGATATCGGTCTCTGTGGGAAGCGCGGTGATCCCTTCCTTTAAATTCCGGGAAATCAGTTCCGTAAGCTGTTCCGAAAGTGTTTCGTATTTGTTCATAGTAAAAAAATCTCCTTTTTTGTTCATGGTTTATTAACAAATTACATCAAATTTATTCATAAATTTTGCCCCGATCGGAAAAAAACATCTCTTATCAGCCGCTTCTGATAAGATTGACTATAAACAGAACATGGGCAAATGTGGAAAATCTACTGGTAAAATCCATAAAAAAGAAACCAAATCATAAAAAAATACCCTAAATTTTTATATTTGTATTATTCTTTTTTATTATAACACAAATTTGTATTGTTGAACCCATCCAAAATGCACAAAAGGATGATTTTGGGTGTTGAACTGCGTCGTGCATTTTGCTAAAGTGTTCTCAGGGACGGGGAAACAAGAAATCCCGCCACCCCAAAAACATATCTTCCACCACAGGGGTGGGAGAGACCATGAAAGGGAGGAAACAAAAAATGAAGAAAAAAATGGCAGTTTTACTGACAGGCGCTATGGTAATGGCTACTCTGGCAGGCTGTGGCGGCGGCGAGGCAGCTCCGGCAGCAACTGAGCCCGCAGCAGAGGCGCCTGCAGCAGAAGAGGCACCCGCGGCAGAGGAAGCTCCGGCAGCAGAGGAAGCACCTGCAGAGGAAGAGGCACCCGCTGAGGAGGCTGAGGCACCTGCAGCAAGCGGCGAGCTGATCACACTTGGTATCATCAACAACGATCCTAACGAGTCCGGTTACCGTACCGCTAACGATGCAGATCTGAAGGCTACCTTCACAGAGGAGAACGGCTACTCCGCATCCTTCGCTTACAGCATGAAGAATGACGAGCAGATCGCAGCAGCTCAGAAGTTCATTCAGGACGGCGTTGACTACCTGCTTCTCTCCGCAGCTGATACATCAGGCTGGGATTCCGTACTGACAGATGCTCAGGACGCAGGCGTTCAGGTTATCCTGTTCGACCGTACCATCGACGCAGACGAGAGCCTTTACCTTGCATCCATCGTATCCGATATGGACAAAGAGGGTGAGACCGCTGTTAACTGGCTTGCAGATCAGGGTCTTGAGACTTACAACATCATCCACCTTCAGGGCGTGATGGGTTCCGCAGCACAGGAAGGCCGCAGCGGCGCTCTTCAGGCTAAAGCAGATGCAGAAGCTAACTGGAACATCGTTGAGCAGCAGACCGCTGAGTGGAATGCAGAGAATGCACAGCAGATCGTTCAGTCCGTAATCAGCTCTGGTAAAGAGTTCAACGTAATCTACGCTGAGAACGACGATATGGCTAAGGGCGCAGTTGCAGCTCTGGATGCAGCTAACATCTCTCACGGCGTTGGCAAGGACGTTATCGTAATGGGCTTTGACTGCAACAAGTGGGCTCTGGAAGAGCTGCTGGCAGGCAACTGGAACTACGATGGTCAGTGTAATCCTTTCCAGGCTTCTTACATCGACGATGTAATCAAGAATGGTGCACCTGCTGAGAAGACAATCATCATGGATGAGAAGGGTTTCGATGCAACAACCATCACACAGGAAGATGTAGACAAGTACGGCATCTAGTAGCTGCGCAAGGAAATCAAGCGGCGCGAAGCGGCATTTGATTTCCGGCAGCACTAACGAGAAAGCGTTCGACGAAGTCGAACAGGGAGCGTCGAAGACGCGGGCTTTCGAGTGAATCGTTTGCTGTGAAATAAAAAATATGTTATAATGTATAAGACGAGCGCGGCGCAGCGAAAAGCCTGCCCGCGCTCGTTTGCACGAAAAAAACTATAATAATTTGGGAGGTGGACCTGAGAGTGGAAGGAAATGTTGTATTAAAAATGAGAAACATTCACAAGATCTTCCCCGGCGTGCACGCCCTGCAAGGTGTAGATTTTACGCTTCGCAAGGGTGAAATTCATGCGCTGATGGGGGAGAACGGCGCCGGGAAATCGACGTTGATCAAGGTTCTTACCGGGGTTTACGGCAAGGAGGACGGAGAAATCTTCTTAGACGGCACAGAGGGCGCGGTTGCGATTCACTCGCCTCAGGATGCGCAGAATATGGGCATCTCTACCGTGTATCAGGAGATCACGCTCTGCCCGAATCTGACTGTGGCGGAGAATATGTTTATTGGCCGTACGGCTGGCGCAGTACAGAACTGGAAAAAGATGAACGCTGACACGGACAAAATTCTGCAGTCCCTGCAGATTCCCGCGAAAGCGGCGCAGCAGCTCGGTACCTGTTCTCTGGCGGTGCAGCAGATGATCGCTATCGCGCGTGCGGTTGACATGGAATGTAAGGTTCTGATTCTGGATGAGCCTACTTCCTCTCTGGATGAGCAGGAAGTTGAGAAACTCTTTAAGCTGATGCGGGATCTCCGCGCCAAGGGCGTAGGCATTATCTTTGTCACACACTTCTTAGAGCAGGTGTATGAGGTCTGCGACAGGATTACCGTTATGAGAGACGGTAAGCTTGTGGGCGAATATGAAATTGAAAATCTGCCCCGCGTACAGCTGGTGTCCAAGATGCTCGGTAAAGAGGTGGATGATCTTTCTGACATCAAGAGCGAGGTTAAGACATTTGACGCAGGGAAGGATGCAGTTCCCGTGCTGGAGGCGGAAGGCCTTGTCAGCAGTGCGGGTATCAAGCCTTTCGATTTCCATATCAACAAGGGCGAGGTAAACGGCTTTACCGGGCTTCTCGGTTCCGGGCGAAGTGAGTGTGTGCGCGCCATCTTTGGTGCGGATCGTGTGACCGGCGGAAAAGTAAAGATGGGCGGCAAGGACGTAAAGATTGCGAAGCCGCTTGACGCCATGAAGAACGGCATCGCGTATCTGCCCGAAGACCGTAAGGTGGACGGTATCATAGGAGACCTTTCCGTGCGTGACAATATTATTCTGGCGCAGCAGGTGCTTAAGGGCTTCTTCAAACCTTTCTCCAAGGCGGAAGCAAACAAGGTTGCGGACGAATACATAAAACTTCTGAATATTAAGACAGCTTCCAAGGACACCCCGATCAAGTCTCTTTCCGGCGGTAACCAGCAGAAGGTTATTCTGGCGAGATGGCTTTTCACCCATCCCGAATATCTGATTCTGGATGAGCCTACCCGTGGTATCGACGTGGGTACGAAGGTCGATATCCAGAAGCTGGTGCTGAAACTGGCGTCCGAGGGTATGAGCGTAACCTTTATTTCTTCGGAGCTTGACGAGATGCTCAGAACCTGTTCCCGTCTGATCGTCATGCGCGACCGCAAGGCAGTTGGCGAGCTGACAGGCGATGATCTGAATCAGGGTACGGTTATGAATACGATTGCGGGAGGTGACAAATAAATGGCAAACAGTGAAAAAACATCTGGGGCAGGTTTTTTAAAGAATCTTGTCAGAAATCAGTGTTTTATCCCGGTTGCGGCGCTTTTGCTGCTGGCGGTTTTCAACCTGATTGCAGATCCTTCTTTCTTCAGAATTACATTGGGTTACAACAGCGCGGGGAATCCGGTGCTGTCCGGCTTTATCATCGACATTATCAATAACGGTTCTGAGCTGGCGATTCTGGCGATCGGCATGACGCTTGTAACAGCGGCTTCCGGCGGACAGGATATCAGCGTGGGCGCTGCGATCGCCATTGCGGGCAGCGTGGTTTTACGGGTGCTTTGCGGCGGAAATGCCCGTCCCGAAACCCTGCAGGCTCCTATCATCGTAGCGTTTCTGGTGGCTTGCGTGGTGGCAATGCTCTTTGGCGCATTCAACGGCGTGCTGGTGGCTTATTTCAAGATCCAGCCTATGATCGCGACGCTGATTCTGTATACGGCGGGACGTTCCATTGCGGCATGGATTAACAACAATGAGCTCCCCGTTATCAGCGATCCCAAGTTTGCTTATTTCGGCGGGTTTATTCCGGGGATACCGATCCCGACGCCCTGCTTTATCGCGATTGCATGTATGGTTGTGATCGGTATTGTGCTGAAAGTGACAAATCTGCGGCTGTACACGCAGGCGGTTGGTATCAATCAGAGTTCGTCTAAGTTAAACGGTCTGAACCCCGAGATGATCAAAGTGCTGGCTTTCGTGATTCTGGGCTTGTGTGTGGCGGTTGCGGGATTGATTAAGGTAAGCCGTGTGTCTTCCATCAACTACTCCGTTATCGCGAAGGATATTGAGATGGATGCGATCCTTGCCGTTGCTCTCGGCGGTAACGCGCTTTCCGGCGGTAAGTTCAATATGGCGTCTTCCATTATCGGCGCGTTTGTAATCCAGTGCCTGACGACGACACTTTACAAATTTGGAGTTTCCTCAACAGCGCTTCCCGCCTACAAAGCGGTAGTGGTTATCCTGCTGGTAGTTGTCAGCGCGCCTACTGTGAGAGAGTACTTCAATAAGATTACACAAAAAATGAAACTGAGCAAGGAGGTGGCTTGAGATGGCAAAGACAGATAAGAGTAATGCATCTACGGGCAAGGGTCTCGGCGCGAAACTGGCGGGCATGACCGACACCAACCTGCTCCTCACGATTACAATTGCCGTATTTTTCCTGCTGTACATAGGTGCAATGGTTTTTCTTCGGTCGGGATTTTTAAAGCCGCAGACTTTCTTTAATATTTTAAATGCCAATGCGGCGCTGATCATTCTTGCCTGTGGCATGAGCCTTGTTATGATTACCGGCGGAATCGATATTTCCGTGGGCGGCGTGACGGCTCTCGTGAGCATGTGCTGCGCAGTTTATCTTGACTACAAAGGCGGCAACGTATTTATGGCAGCTGTTATCGCGATTCTGATCGGTCTGGCATTCGGTGCATTTCAGGGCGCTCTTGTGGCGTATCTGGACATCCAGCCTTTCATTGTTACACTGGCGGGTATGTTCTTTGCGAGAGGTATGACAACGATTGTTAACACCTCACCTTTCAACGTGGAGAACGAGGCGTTTGTAGCATTGAAGATGACCCGTGTGAATGTGCCCGGTCTCGGCTCTGTGAATAAGCTTGGCAAATATGTGCCTGCTTATGTGGAGATCGGCGTGCTGGTAGCGCTTCTGGTAGTGATCGTAATGTTCGTAATGCTCCGCTGGATGAAGCTGGGACGTAACTTCTACGCAGTCGGCGGAAACAAGCAGAGCGCATTGATGCTCGGTATCAACGTGAAGAGAACGAAGTTCCTCTCCCACTTGATCTGTGGGCTTCTGGCAGGTATCGGCGGTTTCGTCTACTTCCTGCATGTAGGTTCCGGTTCTCCCTCTCATGCGTCGGGCGCGGAGATGGACGCAATCGCATCCTCCATTATCGGCGGCACCATGCTGACAGGCGGTGTAGGTAATGTGCTTGGTACATTCTTCGGCGTGCTCTCTCTGAACACGATTCAGAATATCGTATCCTCCGTCGGATTTGATGAAGCATGGTGGACCGGTATCACAAAAGCAGTTATGCTCTGCCTGTTCCTTGTGGTTCAGAGCGTGGTTATGTCCGTGAGAAAGAAGAGAAATGCGGCGAACTAAAAGATAAAGAAGAGAAACTGCCGGGTGGACGAAATGTGCCGCCCGGCAGTTTTTTGATGGGATGACGGAAGCTTCCCGGGTCAATGTAAAAAACGGAATTTCGTATATAATTTTTACCATTATCTATTGACAGAGGATTTTGTGTCATGTATACTCGGAGATACGAATCTGGAAAGAGGAAACAGGGATGTATTTGACACGAAAAGATTTGGAGAGAATGGGTCTGACCAGAAAAGGGAAGTGGCAGTATACGGTGGCGGATATCGAGGCGCTGCCGGAGGGCGTTCACGCGGAGCTGATCGATGGGGAGCTGTTTGTCAGAATGGAAGTAGCTTCGGAGAGACATCAGGATATTCAGGCAGGGCTTGGTTTCCAGATCGAGCTCTATATCCAGAGAAAGAAGGGGAAATGCCGTGTGTATTCCACGGGACTTGGCGTGCGCATCAAAAAAGACATCCACAACTATGTAGTGCCGGATATCGCCCTTATCTGTGATAGCGAAAAGCTGGACCAGAAGGGCTGCTTCGGCGCGCCGGATCTGGTGATCGAGGTCGTGTCGCCCTCTAACAGGAAGATGGATTATGTGCGCAAGCTTGCGCTGTATCGAGAGGCGGGCGTGAGAGAATACTGGATCGTGGATCCGAAGCACAGGCAGGTGACGGTATACTGCTGGGAGCAGAGCGAGCAGCCGGTGTTATACCCGTTTTCGGAGCGGATCAAGGTGGGAGTCTATGACGACCTGTGGCTGGATATAGCGAACCTGCACGGCACGCTGGAGGAAGTGCTTGTCGAGGAACGGCAGGTAAGCCGTGAGGAGGGGATTTCGTTCGGACTTGATAAAGGACGGGCTGAGGGCGAAGCGAGATTTGCCGAACTGACTGCATTTTTGCTTCGGGAGAACCGCACGGATGATCTTGCCCGGGCAGTTACGGATCCGGAGTATAGGGAAGAGCTGTATCGTCAGTTTTGAGATAACTATATTGATATTTTGTGGAGAAAAGCCCGAGCGGATGCCCGGGCTTTTTTATATAATAGGAAATTGCGATAGTGTAAAACATTCAAGGAGAATGCGAAGCATTCTCTGAATCGAGCGTGCCGACGCTCGATTTTTTATATGGTGTGAAAGAAAAAACAGGTGCTATTTATTCGATTAGTAACAAATTAGTGACAAGATTTTAGGGACCGAAACCGTTGCCATCCAGTCGCACATGCAAATTCTGCGATTTTATGAAAATTTAATTAGTAACAAATTAGCGACAAATCCACTATTTTAGCGGAATAACAAACGATATGGAATCGAAAAGGAGAATGAGGTTTTGGGAACGTGTATGAAAGAAGCGGGATGTATGCTGGGATAAACAGAATTAAGAAAATCTTAAGAAAGTGATTTGGACGGTTGTGGTACTGACAACCGTACCACAGACTGCCCTGCCGGTTCTGGCAGCGGAAGGCGATGTTCAGGACGAGATTCAGATTGATTTACCCGCTGAATTCGAGGAAGAAACGCCTGCCGATTCTGTAGAACCTGTCGCCGGGGAAGAAGGCGGCGAGACGGAAGAGGAGGAAACTCCCGCTCCGGCAGAAAGCGAGATAACGGAGGAAGAATCTGAGGAAGAGGAGCCCGCAGAGGATGCGGACGTTACCGAGGAGGCAGACGGCGAAGCAGAGGAGGAAACACCTGCTGAGCCTGTGGTGGAAGAGGAGCCTTCCGAGGAGCCTGTGTCCGATGAGGGACAGAACGAGCTGAACAGCCTGCCCAATGCGGCAGTCGTCAGCGCTGAGGCAAAGGTCAAAGAAGCGATCACAAACAAGGATGCGGATGATAAGACTACGGACAATGCGTGGATCCACTACCCGGGCGGCTGCACGAGCGGTGAAGGCGAGAGCAGATGCGTAGTTGAGAACAGCGACCTTGTTTTCAAAGTGGAGCTGAAGGATGGTCGCGCGCTGGACAAAGTTGCCTATAAGATTGGCGAAGACGGCACCGAGACCGACGTCACAGCTACGGCAAAGACGGGCAGCGTAACAATTGAGAAATCTAAAATTTTCACGACTGCGGAGAAAGTAACTACCGGCAAACCGATTACCATTTCTGTTGTGACCAGACCTGTGGTATATACAGTGGCTCTGGATAACAGCGCTGATAGCACAAACAGCAGCAAGTACGATCTTTACGCCGTAACAGGTGAGGGAGATGGCAAACTGGCTGCAACGCCTTATGACGGTGCGAAAAGGCCGACAGTGAAGTACGGCGAGACGCTGCGTTTTGCGCTGGTTCCAAAAACGGCCGAAGCGATAACAGCGGAATCTGTCGAAGTAAATGGGATATCTATCCAGTTTGTGAAGGCAGAACTGGAACAGGAAGCGGCAGCTCCCGAGGGTAAAGCAGAGCCGGAAAAGAAGACGGCTTATGTTTTCACTGTTGATCCGGCGAAGTATGAACTCAAGAAAAATGAGGACGATACGGCGACAGTTAATGTTGCGGCACGCGCATTAAACCAGTTGACGGTGACAATGACCGCAGCTACAAAGGACGATTATCAATTTGCGGCTTCTACAACAAATACAGATGCTACAACGTATATTAATTATAAAGCAGATGGTGGCTTTGCGAAGATCAACGAAGAGAGCGAAGATCTGGGGAAGGCTCTGGCGTTTGTGGTAAAAGCGACCGACGGAAATGTAATAACAGCCGTTACTGCTACCGCAAAAACTGCAGATGCAAGTGGTGATGGGGCAGAGGTTACTGTTGTTTCTGCCGATATCGAAAAGTCCAATGATAAGGAGTGCACCATCGCCTTAAACCAGCCCGCATTGGATCTCACCGAAGGGGCGCTCACACTAACAGTCAGTGTAAAAACCGATCTGGATGAGGTTGCAGACGGCGTGACCAAGATCACCTTTGCAGGTAAGGAGACTGGTGATCTCGCGCATATGACATACAAGGGCGCAGGAACTGAAGCAGGTCTGGAGAGTGCAACAGCCGGGAAGAACAACATTCTGGTGAAAGGCACTGCAGATAATAAGTATTTTATTCAGGTAACGCCCGAGGAAGGCTACGAGTTTGCGAAGGGTGACAAGGATACTCTGGATGCAGAAGGCACCAAAACACTTGACGGTAAGCAGATTGTTACAATCAAGGAGACGAGAAAAGTAACTGATGTGACAGATCCTGTTACCGCTACTTATGCGGCTGCGGTTTATACAGATGAAACTGCAGATACGCTGGAAGAGGCGGTAATCGAGCTGGCACTAGCTGGAACCACAGCTGATTCTAAGGCTTACACCGTAACCAAAGTGGAAGTGACCGCGGCTCCGACGGCTTCCAAGACAGAAGACGAGAAACTGGTTACGTTCAGCGGCGATCTTCTGGACAGCGTTACAATTGAGAATGCGAGCGGCGTAGTTCTTATTGAGGAACATGAGGAGGAAAAAACTTACGCAATCGCAGAGGGAACCGACCTCTTTGCGTTTAGCGTGGCGGCGGAGAAAGAGCCTGCTGTAGTGCTGGACAAGAAAGAACTTACCGGGACGGCAGCGGCGGACGGAAAGAGCTTCAAGTACAGCATTGCTGCGACGACATTGAGCGATACAGCAGTGGAGAATGCAATTACCGTCAACGCGGCGATCGCAGACACAAAGACCGTGACGGTAAAAGTGGTAAAAGATAACCTATCCGATGATACAGAGTATAAGATCGATAAAGAAGTCGCGGCATTGAAAGCGAGCGGGAGTGGGAATAAGAACGAGTATGTGCTTTCGGGCACAACATCCGGCAGCGGTCCTGCCATAGGCTCTAACGTATCCATGAAGCTGGCGGCTGAAGCCGGCGTGATCTTCGGTGATGTGACGTACACCGTTAAGGGCGAGGAAGCGAAGGCTGCGACCGTGAGCGCCGACAAGACCACGGCTGCCATGGAATTTACAGTGACGGAAGATGTGGAAGTTATCGTGGAAACCGAGTCGCTCTACAGAGTCGTGCTTTCCGGCAGCGACGTGGAAGCAGTTGAGGGTCAGAAAAACGCTTACACGGCGAATTACGACGCAGGCGCAATCACAGCGGAACTGGTCAGCGGCGTAAATAATAAGGAAACGATTTATGACGCGGTAGTGCTGGACAACGGGGCTGCGGCGGCAACCAAGGCGACCGTCGGCGGAACGACTGCGACGATCAGCAAGATTGAAAAGGATGATATCGGCAGAACGCTGACAGTCAGACTTTATAAGAGCAGCAAAGAATCTTATGAGGCAACCCTTCTGGTGAGCGGCGAATCCACCGGCGTGACCGTTAAGATGGGCGGCAAGGAAGTGTCCGACGATGGCTTTGCCATGCCGGCAGATTCCAAGGTGAAACTCGAGGTAAGCGCTACAGGAACAGAGGCTAATACGAGCGATCTGAAGGCTGCGATCGTGATTGAAAAGGAAGGCGGCACATCGGCAGAAAAGGTGGAGGATTTCTTTACTACCGCAGGTGAGCTGACCATCGACGGAAACAACGAAATTGCGATTCAGGCAAAACCCGCAAAGGCAGCGCCTGCAGACAACGTATTTCTGGTGGTTTCCAGCAAGCACGTAAAAGACGAGACAGACAACACAAAGGACAAAGTATTCAAGAAGCTTCCGATCACCCTCACAGGTCCTCTTGTAAAGAGTGCGGATATCAAGGGTGTGAAGGCTGATGCAGCTCCTGCCAATAACAGGGCGGTGAGAATGAATCTCGCTCTGGATCTTGCGGATGCAAAGAAACTGCTTCAGGCGCCTCTGACAGGCAACCTGTTCTACAAGGTTGAATTTACTGACATCAAAGGCGACGCGGAAATTGACAAAGCGGTAGCAGCAAAGAAGCTTGAGCTGAAGACAGCGGCAGAACTTCTTGACTTCGTAGCGATTACGAAGAACAACGGCAGCTATGCTGCGGCAGACTTTGCGAAGTTTGTGGAATATGATCTGGTTAAAAGTTTCGTAGACGATCAGGGCAATCCGTCGAACGGCGACCTGCCCGGCATTATCACTGTAACAGCGAAGGTGACGCTGGTGCAGTCTCTGGGGGCTGGCAACCTTACCAGCGCAAGTGTGGCGGATACAGACTATGTGGCTGGCGCGGAAAAGGATGTCACGGAAGGGCTTGCAACCCGTGCGCCCATCTACGAGACCAAGCTTGCCATGAAGACAGTGAACGGTGCAAAAGTATTCACAGGACAGCAGAATGTGACGGTTGCGACACCGAACTTCAGCAAGGACACGACCTGCGACGATATCACGGTGCAGTTCGTGGATACCAAGACAGGCAAATTATATGGTTCTGTGGGGAACAAGAAGGGCAACGCAGAATACAAAAATACCAACAACAATGTAATCTTCAGTGCAGGTGTGAATACGGACAACAGCGTGTGGGTTTCCAGCGCATATGCAAGTACGTATGCGAAGAGCTACAAGGATCTGGGCGTCAAGGTGACGGCTCACGCGGAGGACGACGAGTACTGCGCCTCTGCTGTTGTGAAGCTGAAAGTACAGCAGGGTATCTATTCCATCGAAACAGATGAGAGCAAGGCTGCTCTGCCTACGACACTCTTCCGCGATTCCAAGGGCAAGGTCAAGAGTGTAAAGATTGCTACCAAGTTAAATGGGGCTGATAAGGACAATAAACCTGCCAAAGCGGCTCTGACATGGGAGATCACGGACAGCATCGGTAGAACCGTAAATGAAGACGGGTGCGATCTGGATCCGAACATCAAGAAAGCGCTCACGGCTGTCGGAAAGAACGGTAAGCCGCAACCTGCTATCACCGTGAAAAACGGTACGGTGAACGTGACAACGGCATATCAGTACAACGCGAAGAACGAGGCGGCGAATACGTTCTATGTAAAGGCCAAGGCTGCGGACTATGCAGGGAACAGTACCTCGATCAACAACGGGAGCCCGGTTAAATTTGTGATCAGCACTGAACCGCAGGTAATTGATAAGCTGGCAGTAGTAAATGATATGTCGGTGCCGGTAGGCGTAGTGTCGAGCGACAAAAACGGCACAGTGGTGACGCTGAAGGCAGAGGAGCTTATAGAGAATAACTTACAGGTTGTGGCTCTGAAGCAGGGTGCGGAAGTTGATGAATATGGATGCTATATGGAAGAAGATGTCCTTCCGGCAACCATCACCATTTCCGGGAAACTGGTAACCCTTGACAAAGAAAACCATGATGCAAGCAAACCGGGACTGGTATTCAGTAAGCCCGGCGATAAGATCGCTGTGACGGCGAAAACCGTGGACGGCAACAATGCAAAGCCGGTCAAGATGACTTTGAATGTGAAGCCGTTTGAGAAACTGGGATTGAAGTTGTCTGCGACAAACGGCAAGACATATGGAGCTGATCCCGAGCCGATCAGTTACTCCGGCAGCAGCAACGAGCGTTTTGCGCTGGATGTAATGTACTATAGTGAATTTTGGGAAGATTGGAGGCTCCTTTCCGCGTACAAGAATGTCAAAGTAACCGTTAAGAACGGTAAGTTTGTCGCGAACAAAGACTGGGCGAAGGATCCTGATAACAGTGAGGTGGGAAGAGCTGTTGTTGTGGCGTCCGGCAAGAAGGAGGCTACCGTCGAGCTGACGGATACCGGCGCAAAGAATAAGAAGTATCCTCTTTACACCATCACGGCGGATGTTGATACCAGCAAGATGAAAGCGCCCAACATCAAGATGACAGACCCCAAGAAGTTAACAGCTGGATATCGGGATGATATTAAATGGAAAGTATCCGATCAGGACAGCAAGACGAAAGAGTATATTTACGCTGGTCAGTACGTGAAACTGGCGCCCGACTATACGGTTGCGCCTCTTTGGGAAACAAATGTTAAGAAGTATCATGCTGGCGAGTGCGACGCATATGCTTTATTCTCAAATGGGAAAGAAGACGGTCTGTATTTCCGCGTCGATGAAAACGGTGAGTTTACGACAGCGTTCGGAAAACTCAACCCCGGCGCTTACAAGCTGGTAGCGACTGTCGGCGAGATCAAGGGCGGCGAGTTCGTACCTACGTCTAAAGATAAGAAACTCAGCTTCAGCGTTCCGAAGGCTAAGACGACCAAGGAGAGTCTGAGCGTAACCGGAAATTACAAGCTCGACGTGAAGAGCGCGGCGGAGGCGAAACTCCTCGTGAAGTCAGTTCCCGGCTCTTATACCGTCAGCGAAGCGAAAAACGTAATTAAGAAAGATCAGAAGCTTGGCGACCATTCCAATCTCTTTACTGACTATTTTGAGGTGAAAAGATATGTCCGGGATGAGACTGAGCAGAAGTGGGTCGTCAGCTACGATGAAGATAGGTGGGTGAGTGAGTCCAAGGATGAGTATGTCACCATCGGCTTAAAGCCCAATCTGACCGTAGACCAGATCAACGATATCACTGGCAAGAACGAAGCCACCAAGAAAGAGATGAAGGATAACTGCACAGGTTATATCACGGTGAATAACGGTTCTTTCCGCAAGGATATCAAGATCACCATCAGCTTTAGCGAGCTGAAGAAGTATACCGCAAAGGCGGCTCCGCTCTTTGAGAACAAGAGTGCGATCACACATACCGTAGAGATTTACAACGGCAAGGCATGGGTGCCTGTGAAGTATGCCGCAATCGATACGGGCGAGAAAGCGAAGAACGACATTGAGCCTGCGAAACTGGATGTGACGACGGACGCAGACGGCAATGTGGCATTGAAGAGCACAGAAGGCTTTGCGGCGGGTAAATATACCATTTCCTTGAAGGTCGTTCCCGAAAGCGTGGCGCTGATCAAAGAGAATACGGAAGCGGCAGACGTACTTGGCAAGGATAAGATGCTTGAGAGCTATGCGGTTCCTGCAGAGCTGAAGCTTGAAGTGAAGGAACTGGCGAAGGCAGATAAGACGTTTAAGGCTGACATGAACGTGAAACTTGCGACTTACAAGTACGACAGCGAAAAGAACAGCGGCTACGAACTTGGCGCCGCAGGTAAGTACGGCAGCTACCGCGCGGATATTCCTTACACGCTGACCGCGGACAATATCAGTGTCAAAGCCGTGAATGTAACGCTGGAAGGCAATGATACAAGCAAAGTGGTTACGGCAGAAATGGGAACCGCCAAGGTATGGAACAAAGTAAGTGAAGCGTATGATAGTGTACCTGCCATCACGCTGAAACTGAGCAAGGAAGCGTTTGAGAAAGACTACGATGCAGCAAAGAAGAAGTCTACCTACTATGGCAAGAAGCTGACTGTTCCTGTCGAAATCACGTATGGGAATAGTGCAAATGACCCTGCCAAGGAAACCGTAAAATTCAATATTACGATTCCGAAGAGACCTGCTGATGCAATTGATGAGACAACGCTGAATAACCTGAACAGCAAACTGGCGAAGCTCTATGTCAACATGAACGATACGCCTGCCGAGGTGCTGGAACGGTTGGAAAGCAAGATATACGGTGCGGTTGCGCAGCTCGTGCCTGCGGATACGGATTTTGAAATCCGGGATTACAAGGCGGCAAAGGAAACACCTGCAACACCAGAGACACCTGCTGAACCCGAAAAGCCAGCGGATAAGACCAATGAGACGACCGATCCTACCACTCCCGGCACAGGCAGCGACACCAGTACTGGCGGAGATGCAGGCAGCGGAACAGATCCTGTTCCGGATGAACCGACCACACCTCCTGCTGGAGATACGGCTCTCGATATTGTAAAAACGGGCAAAGCGGAGATCAGCTTTAAGGTTGTAAACAATGTAGACGCGACCAAGAAGAACGAGTTTAAGTTCACCTATGATCTGGGTATTAAGCCGAATACTCTGGACAGTGATACCATGTTACTCAGCAGCTTAAAGAGCGCAGTTGAATCGGCATCTATCACTTACGCAGACGACAAGACTGCGAATGATGTTCTGGATGATCTGAAGAAGGTCGAGCTTGTGAAGAAAGTTTTCGACGAGGCGACTTCCGGCAGACAGAACTACACCGTGAAGGTGAAGGAAGTGAAACAGATCGCTGCAACAAAGAAATCTCCTGCGACGATGAGCGTAAAGGTAGAGATTCGCAATCTGATCGCAAGTGAACTGATCAATGGGAAGTATGTAAGAACTTTGGTTGTGACAAAGAATGTTGAAAAGACAGGCGGCAGCGTACTGAGTAACTTTGATACCGCATATAAAACAACAAATACTTTCTTCAAGGTTGCGCAGAAGATCAAAGAGATCTTTGACGCAAACAACGGTCAGCCGGATGACTTCTGGAAGGCAGTTGAGGCAAAAGCGAAAGAGACAGTGAATAACCCCGACATTACCGTGACGGTGGAGAACAAGGTCTGCAATCTGCCCGAGACAGTTGATAGCAAGAATGAGAATGGAACAATTTCCTTCACACTCAAGCTGACAGAGACCGAGACCGGACGTGTAAGAAACGTAAAGTCTGCAGAGGTTACCATTCCTTTTGCTGAAAAGGATCTGTACGCACCGATTGCAGACGTGGTGGCTGCGATTGATGAGATCTTTACAACAAAGGGTAGCACAACGAAGAACGACAAGCTTAAAACAATTGCAAATCCGAGTGGTGCAGATGCCGTGAACGATGGTGATGATCTGAAAGCTAAGATTGAAACCGAAATCGCAAAAATCGTTGAAGCAAAACCTGCGGCGGATGAACCCGAGACTTTTGAGGATGCAGCTACGCAAAAGAAGGGTTACACCTACGAGATCAAGGATTGGGACTTCTCACCTGCAACGCAGAAAAATGATGCGTCCGTATCATTCAAGGTGGAAATTGCTTCGACGGGAAGCGGGAAGACCGGCAACTCCGAAGTATCCTGCACGGATCTGATCACAAAAGATGAAAAGTATCAGACCGTAGAGGAGCTGGCTGATTTGATCGAGAATGAGTTGGCTGAGCCGATTGTCGTTGACACAGTACCTACAGATATAAATGGCGCATTGAATGCAGTAAAAACGGAGGTGGTGACTGCTCTGTGCGGCGAAGGTGCAAAACTTACTGTAAAGGCTGAAAAGACGACCGACGAAAAAGCGCCAAACGACGTAACAAAGAATTCCCAATTTGTTTCGGCAGATGCGGAGAAAGGTACACCTGCATCTATCACTCTGGTGAAAATCACCGTGGACGTTGGTGCTACGGGAGCAGCGGACGACGAAGACGCGCCTAAGACAGCGAAGGTAGTTGTGAAAGAGAAGATTACCTTTGCACAGAAAGCGGCTACGCCGTAAGCGGATGAACTGCAAACGAATAAAACAATAAAAGACTGCCGTGCCCAAAATGGGTGCGGCGGTTTTTGCATACGCTCCCGTTACACTTCGTCCAAACTGCTGTCCTAACGTTATTCCGTTCTTGACATTACGCATAACGCTCCCTATAATAAGTACAAAGCATATTATTTCTCGATAACAAATATCCGAAGTTTTTATCATTCGCTTCGGGGTCATACGAAGTCAGCGTTCCTGCTGATTTTCCAGTCTGTGATTCAGAATTTCTATGCTTTTAAATCAACCAACACAATTTAAAAGCGGGAGATTCTGAGCAGATGCACTGTTATGCTGGGCGAATATGCATAAGTCAGACTTCTCCTGCGGAACAGGAGGAAAAATGGAAGTAAGGAAACTACGGGAATGGAACGGAACAGAAACGAGGGAACGGTTTATGGAAATCAAGGGTGGAAAAGGTTACACGATCGCGGATATCGAAGCTTTGCCGGAAGGGGAACGGGCGGAGCTGATCGACGGGGAAATGTTTATGATGGCATCACCTCTGCGGATTCATCAGAAATTGCTATCCGAACTTTTTTACGAGATTATGTCGTATATAAAAAAGAACAAAGGGAAATGTGAAATATATGTTGCTCCCTTTGCGGTGCACATCAAAAAGGACAACCGCAACTACGTGGAGCCGGACATTTCCGTGATCTGCGATCGCGACAAGCTTGACAAAAAGGGCTGTCAAGGCGCGCCGGACTGGGTGATCGAAATCCTGTCGCCTTCCAGCGTCAAGATGGACTGTGAGCGCAAGGTCAGACTGTACCGCGAGACAGGTGTGCGGGAATACTGGATCGTAGACCCGGAAAGGGAAACAGTCACGGTATATGATTTTGAGCATAGCGAAGCGGCACGGGGAACCGACACATATACGGCGGGCACATGTGCGGCGGTGCCGGAACAGAGGGACGTGCCTGTATGTTACTCCTTCTCTGAGCCTGTGAAGGCGGGGATTTTTGAGAATCTGTATTTGAAACTTTCGGAGATGGATTTGAGTTAAAGACGTTATTCCGTTCTTGACATTACGCATAGCGCTCCCTATAATAAACGCAAAGCATATTATTTCTCGATAACAAATATCCGAAGTTTTTATCACTCGCTTCGGAATCATACGAAGTCAGCGTTCCTGCTGATTTTCCAGTCTGTGATTCAGAATTCCTATGCTTTTAAATCAACCAACACAATTTAAAGCGGAAGATTCTGAGCAGATGTACTGTTATGCCGGGCGGATGTGCATAAGTCAGACTCTCCTGCGGAACAGGAGGAAGAATGGAAGTCAGAAAACTACAGGAATGGAACGGAACAGAAACGAGGGAACGGTTTATGGAAATCAAGGGTGGAAAAGGTTACACGATCGCGGATATCGAAGCTTTGCCGGAAAGGGAACGGGCGGAGCTGATCGACGGGGAAATGTTTCGGATGGATGCGCCGACGTGGACGCATCAAGATATTCTTATGGAAATAGCTTTTGAAATTAAAGCTTATATCCGGCAAAACAAAGGAAAATGTAAAGTTATGCCCGCACCCTTTGCGGTGTACATTAAAAAGGACAGATACAATTATGTGGAGCCCGATATCTCTGTCATCTGTGATGAGGAAAAGAAGGGCGAGAAAGGTTGTCAAGGTGCGCCGGACTGGGTAATCGAAATCCTGTCGCCTTCCAGCGTCAAGATGGACTGCGAACGGAAGGTCAGACTGTACCGCGAAACAGGCGTGCGGGAATACTGGATCGTGGACCCGGAGAGGGAAACGGTCACGGTATATGATTTTGAGCACAGCAGGGCGGCACAAGGAACCGGCACATATACAGCAGGCACATGCGCGGCGGCGCTGGAACAAAGCGATGAACCCGCACGTTACGCCTTCTCCGAGCCTGTGAAGGCGGGGATTTTTGAGAATCTGTATTTGAAGCTTTCGGAGATGGATTTGAGTTAAAGACGTTATTCCGTTCTTGACATTACGCATAGCGCTCTCTATAATAAACGCAAAGCATATTATTTCTCGATAACAAATAGCCGAAGTTTTTATCATCTGCTTCGGAGTCATACGAAGTCAGCGTTCCTGCTGATTTTCCAGTCTGTGATTCAGAATTTCTATGCTTTTAAATCAACCAACACAATTTAAAAGCGGGAGATTCTGAGCAGATACACTGTTATACTGGGCGGATGTGCATAAGTCAGACTCTCCTGCGGAACAGGAGGAAAAATGGAAGTAAGAAAACCCAACGAGCAACAAATATTTATGCAGTTAAAGGAAATGAAAAGCCCGGAACGGACGGCACCGCCGGGAGGATCAAAGCGGGAGGATTGTTTTACGATGATCAAAGGTGGAAAAGGTTACACGATTGCGGATATCGAGGCTTTGCCGGAAGGGGACCGGGCGGAGTTGATCGACGGGGAAATGTTTATGATGGCATCACCTCTGCGGATTCATCAAGATATTATTATGCAGCTTGCCATCGAAATCGGGTTGTATATTCGGAAAAATAAGGGAACTTGTAAAGTATACACCGCCCCCTTCGCGGTTCACATCAAAAAAGACAACCGCAACTACGTGGAGCCGGACATTTCCGTGATCTGCGATCGCGACAAGCTCGACAAAAAGGGCTGTCAGGGCGCGCCGGACTGGGTGATCGAAATCCTGTCGCCCTCCAGCGTCGAGATGGACTGTGAGCGTAAGGTCAGACTATACCGCGAGACAGGCGTGCGGGAATACTGGATCGCAGACCCGGAAAGGGAAACGGTCACGGTATATGATTTTGAGCACAGCGGGGTGGCACAGGGAACCGGCACATATACGGCGGGCACATGCGCGGCGGCGCCAAAGCAGAGGGACGTGCCTGTGTGTTACGCCTTCTCTGAGCCTGTGAAGGCGGGGATTTTTGAGAATCTGTATCTGAAGCTTTCGGAGATGGATTTGCGCTGAAAATATTGCCGTAGAAGCAGGGAAATGTTGCTATAGAAAAGCGCTCATAAAAAGCCTCCCATAACACACTCGGTTATGGGAGACTTCTTTTTGGTTATTCACATGTCCGCCGGATTTATAATCCCTGACCGGCAGAATTTTGACTGCTCCGAGAAACAGAGACTGTCATCAGCCCTGTGCGGGCGGTGTCGTCTGCGCCTTCACTGTAAAGGTAAACTGCGGTACGGTCACTGGCGTCTTCGCATCAATCTCAATTTTTACGTTAGTGAGGGTAGCCGTCTTGTTTTCATCCGTTCCCTTTGTCCACACGGAGTTCTTGGTTGCATCTGTCTCACCCGTAGTGGCAGATACTCTAGGAGCCAACTTAGAACCTGTCGCTTTCAGCTTATCCACCTCAGCCTGAATTGCAGCTATTGCCGCAGTGGAATCAGCAGCAATTATCGTACTTTCTTCAACTGCGATGGATTTCGCCATCTTCTCAATTGCCGCTTTCATCTCCGCCGCACTCTGGTACTCGCCTGCATGAGTAAGTACCGTTGTCTCTGCCAGAGCAACTTCTGCCTTTCCGTCTGTCGCCGCTGCCGCAAACTCATTCTCGGACTTGACAACCATAGTGAACTTCAACTTGCCGTCGTTCGTGGAATCAGCAGGCGTGTAATTAAAGTCAACCTTATCGCCATCCAGCTTCTTCCACTCGCACGCATAGCCTTTTACTCCTGCCAGCGCGCCGTCGGCTGCGTTCTTGATTGCAATCTGAATTGTGTCGGCGTCATTGCTGGTCCCAACCAGCGTCTTCAACGCTGCATTGCTGTTTTCGCTGTCAACTATTGCTTTCTCAACAAGTTCTTTTGCCTTGGCAACTGTGACATACTTGTCTTTATTAGCCTTATCCAGTTTAGCAGTTACCTCTGCGCACTTCATGGTTCTTCCGGTCACCTTATTCTTCACAACCAGCGTGTAAGTTACGGAACCGTCCACATATGTCCCGGCATTATCAGTATCCTCAGTGATCGGTACGAAGGTGTAGTCGTCCTTGCCGTCCTTCTGTGCAAATCCAACTTCGATATCGGGATTGCCTTTCGCTGCATCTTTCGCTGCCGCCAGAGAGGTTGCCCTTGCCCGTAGCGAGGTAATCGCTGACTTTCTTACTGCCAACCGCAAGTTTCTCAATCTCTTCCTTGAGGGTGACATCTGTGGTAGTGTTATCAACTTTGATACCGGACATTCCGCTGCTAATCGCATTTGCTACTGCCGCCACATCGCCATCGCTGTGATTGATGGTAAATTGGCAGGGAACAAGTACCTTCTCTGTCATTGTCTCAGCGTTTGCGTCCGCGTTGTTGGTCAGTGTCAGCGTGATATTTGCAGTACCGGAGTCGATCACATCCGCTGCAGCATCGCTTGTCTCGGGATTCGGATCTTCCGTCTCACCCCAGTCTTTCTTCACGAGAGGTTTCTGACTTACAATCACGTCCGTATCTGCTGCAATTACTGCCTCCGCCTTTTTAACCACTTTCCCTACAAGTTCGTCCAAAATAGCCTGTGCAACTGTCTTGTTACCGCTCTGGGTCTTATCAAGCTGTGCTGCCTTTACATCTGCTACCACATCCTTAAATTCCTTAGGCGCCTTCTTCGGCATGGTGATGTTAAATTTCACGGTTTCCGCCTGCACGCCCTTGGTGTACTTGAGTACCACAGGAACGGTAAGCTTTTTGCCGTAAACGGTGATCGGTTTATCCTTGGCAGGCATAGCTGACAGTGCAACCAGCGCTTTCTTGCTCACCTCCAAACGGATCACCTGTTTAAAGGTTCCATCCTCAAGCTCTACCGACTGCTTGGAAGCCTTCACCAGAAGTTCCTTATCCGCCCCGATTTCATTCAGGTTCTTGCCATCCTTATCTTTCAACTCTACTGCAACGTCAGTCGCAGTATCACCAATTGCTGTGTTGCCTGCAACGAAGGTGTACGGGATATCCACAACATAGCTGCCTGTCTTTCCGGCTTTGCCTAACTTGTAGCCATTACCGTTCTCTACTGCGTCAAACAGACCTGTGTTTAAGGTTACGTTTGTGCTCTTGATATTGACAACCTTCTTGGTGTCGAGGGCTTTCACCTCAATCTTCGCGGTAACAGGTACTGCGTAACCACCTTCATACAGAGCATTCTCGTTCAGAGGATCAGCCGTCGCGCCCTCTCCCTTGTTGATGAAGGTCCAGCCGCCCTTGCCATCGCTCACGATATAGCGGGAATCTTCGGGTACAACCAGAAGATTTACGTCATACTTGCCCGCTGCAGGTACCGGTGTATTGCTCGTAATGAGAAGCGTGCCATCCTCCTGCGCTTTCACTTCCTTCGCAAATTCTGAGGTGCCGTCAATCGTCGCAAATGCCGCCTTTACCGGCACCTTGCCGTTCATCACCTGCACTACGGGAGTCGCTGCCTTCTGGGTTGCAAATACACTCGCGCTTGTAGCGGTGTACTTCAGTGTCTTGAAGGAAATCTTGATCTGGATATCCTTCCGATAAGTACCATTGTCAACTGTGATATAGCCTGTGCAGTCGTCCTTCTTGGTCTTATCCATGATTTCCGCGATCATTTTTGCGCTCAGGTTATCTTTCAGCCCGATATACGCGTACACCTCATCTGCATTGTTTAATCCGATAAGGTTACCATCTGCATCCTTGTTTCCCTTCACCTCAAAATATGTGGTAAAGTCGTTGGTGTGTACATCTTTGCCCTGATCCTTCGATTTCTTGATCACGTTCATCGCATCAGAAACCGTGTAGGAAGCGTCCGTCTTTACTGCGATTCTCGCAAATGCGGCGCTCTCGGGATCGAGGGTGTAGCTTGCGGTTACCGACAGGTTGTTATTCTCTTTCTTATCCTTCGGTACGGTGAAGCTGATCTTCGCATCTTTCGCACTCGTTGTAAATCTGCCGCCTTCAAGCTCTCCTACGGTAGCGATCATCTTGTAGCTGCCGCCTGCACAGAGAAATTTGTTCTCCAGCGTAAACTGTCCGTTCTCGTCAATCTTTCTGATTGTGCCGTTGCCAACAAAGTCAGCGTTAGATGCAGAGTTATTCGATGCGACTGTGTAGTCGGGCGCCAGCATCACATAACTGCCCGCATAGTTATTCTTATTTTTGTCAGTGATCTGCCAAGTGAGCGTCTGGGTGCCCTTAGCCGGCTTCTTGGGATCGATCAGCTTGATGCTGGGTGCCTTCTCAGTAATGCTCTTGTTCGTGTTGGTAATGGTATATTTGTATTCCTTGTTCTTCTTGGTTGCCGGATCTTTGGTCGCCGTATCGGTCAGAGTAATCTCCGCCGTGGCTTTCTTGAGATCCGAAACAACGATTACATGACCAAGACGATTCATACTTGGATTCTTTGCCCAGTCTTTATTGGCAACGAACTTGCCGCCGCTTACTTTGACCTTAACACTCTTATAATCGTAGTCTTCTTCCCACCGATCCCCATTTTTATGAGCGAGATAAAGATCGTATCTCTGGTTGCTGCCGCCGGAGTAGGAACGGGTGAGCGTACCCGGATCATTGCTGACATCATCTGTGTCTTTCAGCCAGAGTCCAAGCGTACCATAGCCATTTACATCAAAGACTGCATCCTTTTTCAGGACTTTGCCACCGTCCACGGTGCTTGCGGTAATCTTGATCTTTGTGCCGGGCTTGTGGAAAATAAGCCTACCCTTATTGCTATTCTTATATCCATATGCACTGTCCGGAACTACATCCACAGCCGCCTTTGCGGAGGATTTGAAGGTCACGGGCAGGAAATCTGTATTTTTATATGTCTGCCCCTTCTTCGGCTCCTTCGCCTCGCTGCTCACTGCCGCCACATACACAGGATCGTCAAAAGTTTCCGCGGAGAGAGGAGAGGAAAGAATCTTATTGTCCTCATCCAGCAGAACCACTTTGCTGATGTCGTTCTTCTTGCCTGTGATGGTAAAGTTAATTTCTTCTCTTACTTCCTCATCTTCTGTTCTTGCAAAGTCAGCCGCCTTGACGGTGACAGTGTAGGTATCGCCATTCACCGTATCCTGAATCCGATAGTTTTTATCCACGGTGAGCTTGCCGTTCTTTACGGAAACGAGAGGCTTTTTACCCTCGACAGCCGCTTTCTCGTAAGCAGATGCGGAATCGCCTAACTCAGGAGCAACCGACCATGCAACGGTACTCTTCGCCGGCTTGTATTCCTTTCGTCCGCCATTCAGCACAACTGTCATCTTCGCGGATGCCGGTTTATTATCGCTTTCCTTATAGAGTGTCTCGGGCAGGGCTGCCTTGCTATCGTCAAAGTAAATATATTCAATACTCTGCTGAACCTTCAGTACCACCATCACCCAGCCTTTGTGAAAATGTAATAAATATTCCCGAGAGGGGTCTATCTTTGTTCAACAAAAAGTGATATACTTAGAACAATGTAAATTGAGGGGACAGCGAATTGCACTATAAAATATAAGGGCTTCACACACGGGAGGACATTTACATGAAAAAGATCGGTTCTAAGTTTGCGTTGGCAATCATTGCGCTTGCCTTGATTTCGATTATATCGCTGGGTTTTCTGGCAAACAGCATGACGGCGATTTCCCAGAGCAGTCAGGATATCATGAACAATGAAGTGGAGAAGATCAATCTGATTCATGGCATTTATGAGGACTATCTGGATATGTACATGAATGTGTACGCCCATGTGAACGCCAAACTGCTGCGGACGATGAATAAGCGCGCGGATGATATTCTGGAGCGCCGTGCGCGCATGTGGGAATCCATGGAGGCATATAAGGCGAAGATCACATCGGAGGAGACGCAGGGAGTCTACGATGCGCTTGAGTCGCGGCTTGTCAGTTTTGACTCCTACGTGGACACCATCATAGAGGTGAGCCGGGAAGGGGATAAGGAGCGCGCCAATAATCTGATTTCCAATAACCTCGGCATGTTGAACAATACCATCGGCAACAGCATGAGTGATCTGCTGGAGTTTTCGGATACGGAGCTTGCAGAAGGAAAGGCATACCTGCAGGGAAAGGTGGAGAGCTCCTATACGCTGATCGTGGCGGTCGTTGTGATCCTGATTGTGACAGCGGTTCTGGTTCTGGTGGTTGCGCACCGCATTATCGTGATGCCGATTCAGAAGATTGCGCAGGTAATCAACGGAATGATCGAAGATATACATAATAATAAGGGAAATCTGACCGAGAGGGTGCCTGTGCAGACGAAAGATGAAATCGCGATGCTGGCGACAGGCGTGAATGAATTTCTGGATATTCTGCAGGATGTGATCGGCGGGGTTATTTCCTGCAGCGATGAGATTAACAGGCAGCAGCTTCATGTAAATGAAGTGGTCGAGGTGACGAATCAGAATGCGGGGGACACTTCGGCTACGATGGAAGAGCTGGCGGCAAGCATGGAAGAGGTGTCCGCGACGGTCGGTTATGTCAGTGACAATACGAGGGAAGCGGAAGCTTCTGTCGGGGATATGGTGGATCAGGCAGTAAACGGCACGAAGTTTGCGGAGGAGATCCGCAGCCGCGCCGAGGAGCTTCGTAAACTGGCGCAGGAGAGCCGTGCCACCGCGGATGGCATGATTAAGGAATTTGACGTGTCCCTGAACGCGTCCATTGAGGACAGTAAGCAGATTGAGAAGATCGGAAATCTGACGGCGGATATTCTGAGCATTGCTTCCAAGACGAACCTGCTTGCGCTGAACGCGTCCATAGAGGCGGCGAGAGCGGGCGAGGCAGGAAAAGGGTTTGCGGTGGTGGCGGACGAGATCCGTCAGCTGGCGGACAACTCAAAGCAGACGGCGGGAAATATCCAGCAGATTTCGGCAGGTGTTGTGGCGGCGGTTATGACGCTGGCGGAGAATGCGGGTAATCTGGTGAAGTTTATTAATGAGCGGGTACTGCCGGACTACGAGATTCTGGAACGCACCGGGGAGCAGTATCTGAACGATTCCATCACGATAGATCGGATGATGGGCGAAATGCGCGATTCCATGGAGAATATCGGCGGCATGATGCGCTCGGTGGCAGAATCCAATGAGAATATTACAAATAATGTAAGGGAGAGCGCGCAGGGCGTCGGCGGCGTAGTAAATAACACGGCGGCTCTGGCGGAGAACATGCAAGGCATTGTGGAAGCGTTAAATCAGGTTTCCGATGTGGTAAGCCACCTGTCCGAGCAGACGGCATGTTTTGAAGGATAAATGCAAAGGTGAGGATGGAGGAGACAGCTTTGGACGAGAACATAACGGAGAAAGAAAGCGCGGAACCGTCGGACGTGCAGCAGGCGTCTGGCGGTGAGGGCGGAAAAGGGAATAAAAGAACCAGCGACACGAAGATCGGACTGACGCTCCGCATTCTCGTGTCGGTGTATGTGCTGTATCTTGCCTATGGCTTGATAGAGGGGTTCGGAGATACCGCGGGAAACGACAGGATATTCATTGCGATCGCGATTGTTGTTTTCATAGCGGCAGGAGGCGCGATCCTGATCTTATCGGCGAAAAAACTGATTCGGAAGGAGTATGTGGATGCGGATGGACAAACAGAAGACGACGAAAAACGGTAAAGGGGCGGGGATCAGGCTTAAGATCAACGCCTGTATTTTATGCACACTGGTTGTACTGATTGCGCTGATGATGGTTCTGGTTGACAGGTCAAGCAAATATAACGCGCAGTATTCCCAGATTCTTGACAGCATCAGCAAGGTGACTTTTGTGAAGGATAACGTTTCCTATCTGGGGCGCACGGTTGTAGTCAAGTGCAGCACGGGCGGCGATATCGCCGCCAGCGGTCACGTGGAAATTATTGACACCATGGAACAGTATGTGGCGGAGGTCGGAGAGAGCGTACCGCAGGATGCGGAATACTCGGAGATGCGCAACCAGTTCGATAAGTTTGCCTCCGAAGCGGGAAAGTTTATCGCGTCCTTCCGGGAACTGCAGGCGGCGTGCGGAAACGATTACTCCGCAAAAGGTCTGAACGCTGCGCAGGATATGAGCGGCAGTATGAGTTTTGTCAGCTCCAGCGCAGAGACGCTTCTCGCTTCAGAGATCGCGAGAAGTGAACAGGTGGCAGACGAGATCCAGAGTGCGTTCAGCAATATGCGGAATCTGATTGTGGTGATCGTGGTGGTTACGGCTGTTGTGGTTCTGGCGGCGGCGTTTGCCGTGACGCAGAGCATCACCGCGCCCATCATACAGCTTGAGAAAAAGCTGACGGTTATGTCCGAAGGCAATCTGACGAGTGAGGACATCAAGGTGAAAGGCAGGGACGAGGCGGGACGCGCCGCTTCGGCTTTCAATAAGATGAAGGGCAGTCTGGTGCATCTGATCAGCAAAGTGGCGGCGAATATGTCGGAGCTGAAGATGGCTACCGCCACAGTCAATAACAGCGTGGATGAGAACGCGCAGGGCGGCACCCGGATTGCCGACGCGGTGGACGGGATGCTGGCGGCACTGGAGAGGCAGCAGCACGAGGTCGGACGCGCGCAGGGGCAGATCAGCGAAATGGGAGAAGTTGCCGGGAAAGTGGCGGATTACGCCGAGGCAATCCATGGAAATGCGGGAAGGACCCGGGACAACGCCCGGGACGGTATGCAGAAAATCGTGGCTTATGTGGAGCAAATGCAGGAAGTGAACCGTTCCATGCGTGAAATGGAGAGCGTATTTGCCTCTTTCGGGGAGAATACCAAGGGAATGACGGCGGCACTGGAGTCGATTTCATCCATCGCCTCCCAGACGAATCTGCTCTCGTTGAACGCGTCCATCGAAGCGGCGAGAGCGGGAGAAGCGGGTAAAGGCTTTGCGGTGGTGGCGACAGAGATCCGGAATCTTGCGGACGATTCACAGGCGGCGGCAGCGCATATCGGTAAGATGATTGAGGCGGTGAGCACGCAGGCGGATCAGATGACGGCGCGGCTCAGGGAGAGTCTTGACCAGCTGGAGAAAGGCAACCAGATGACGGGCGAGGCGAAGGAGAGCTTTGAGACCATCACAGCGGGTACGGACGAAGTAAACAACAGCGTGGAAGATATTATAAAAGATGTGGAGGTGCTGAGCGACAGAATCCATGAGGCGATGGAGAGCATGGGAACCATCAAGGACGCGGCGGACGGCAATGTTACCGAGATCAACGAGATCAGCGCCGTGGTGGCGGAACAGTCCGCGAATCTGGAAGAGGTTTCCGAGGCTATGGACAAGCTGCTTGTGCTCACGGATGATGTGGAAGGACTGGTAGGCGAGTTTAAAATTTAAAGTCCGGGGCGGAAATCGAGCAGTATGGTATAAGCAAATAGAAACATAACAACATATAGTATATAAGTAGAAACACCTGTGGGGAGAAAAAACCTGCGGGTGTTTTTGTTGTCGCGGATCAAAAGTTGTACACTAGACAATTTGCCGATTTTTAAAATATTTTAACTTTGTCTCAAATCGGTAAATTGGAACATTTTGCTTAATAGGCGCCCGATAAACAAGTCATTCTGTACATTTTCACCATTCCAAAACCCGGATGGTATTTCCATTATATCTACATGCCAATAAATTGTCAATCTTTTTATTCAGTTTTACATACATTTTGCGCAAGTTGTCTAGTGTACAACTTACGGGCGAGGGCAGACAAGTTGGCTGTGCGAAACAACTACATTATAAAGGGAGGAAAAAGAAACATGAAAAAGAAAGTTTTAGGCGCATTTTTAAGCGTAGCAATGGTAGCTTCCATGCTCGTTGGCTGTGGCGGCGGCGAGGCAGCTCCCGCGGCAGAGACAGCAGCTCCTGCGGCGGATGAAGCGGCTCCTGCAGCGGATGAAGCTCCGGCAGCAGATGCTCCTGCGGCAGACGCAGCAGAAGCAGCAGAAGCTCCGGCAGCATCCGGCGGCAAGAAGGTTGGTGTGGCGATGCCTACCCAGTCTTCCGAGAGATGGATCAACGATGGCGCGAACATGAAGGCTCAGCTCGAGGCTCTCGGCTACGAAGTAGACCTTCAGTACGCAGAGGATGATGTACAGGCACAGGTTTCTCAGGTTGAGAACATGATCGCTTCCGGCGTTAACTGCCTGGTTATCGCTTCTATCGACTCTGACGCTCTGGTTAACGTAGAGGCTCAGGCGAAAGAGGCAGGTATTCCGATCATCGCTTACGATCGTCTGCTGATGAACACGGATGCAGTTTCTTACTACGCTACATTTGATAACAAGGGTGTTGGTACCGCGATCGGTAAGTACATCGAGGAGAATGCAGGCCTTGATCCCGCAGACCCGAAGACCATCGAGTTCTTCATGGGTTCCCCCGATGACAACAACGCGCACATGCTTTACGCAGGTCTGATGGAGGTTCTTCAGCCTTATCTTGATAACGGCGCACTGGTTTGTAAGTCCGGCAGAACTTCTTTCGATGACACTTGTATCCTGAGATGGTCTCAGGAGACCGCTCAGCAGAACTGTGAGAACTATCTGACAGGTTTCTACGCTGACGAGGATCTCGACATCTGTGCTACCGCTTTCGACGGTTTCGCATACGGTTGTAAGGCAGCTCTTGAGGGCGCTGGCTACACAGACGCTAACTGGCCTATGATCACTGGTCAGGATGCAGAGCTGATGGCTACCAAGAACATCATCTCCGGCAAGCAGACCATGTCCATCTACAAGGATACCCGCCTTCTGGCTGAGAAGTGTGTTACCATGGTGCAGGCAGTTCTTGAGGGTGCAGAGCCTGAGATCAACGATACTGAGCAGTACGACAATGGTAAGATCGTAGTTCCTTCTTACCTGTGCACACCTGTAGCAGTTGACCAGTCCAACTACAAGGAGATCATCGTAGACGGTGGTTACTACACAGAGGAGCAGTTAGCTGAGTAATCGATCTTTCATAAGATTTTAGGAGGGCGGCGGCAGTTTTGCTGCCGCCCTTTCAATAGGTATACCACATATTTTAGGGAAGGGAGTTGGGAAAATGTCGGATTACATCTTGGAAATGAACCACATTGTCAAGGAATTTTCAGGTGTCCGGGCGCTGGATGACGTAAATCTGAAAGTGAGACGCGGAGAGATCCATGCTCTGTGTGGGGAAAACGGGGCGGGAAAGTCCACGCTGATGAACGTTCTCTCGGGCGTCTGGGCTCACGGTACATATTCCGGCGATGTTGTGTACAAGGGGGAGACATGTAAGTTCCACAATCTGAGGGACAGTGAGGCGAAGGGTATCGTTATTATCCATCAGGAACTTGCTTTGAGTCCGCTTCTCTCGGTGGCGGAGAATGTGTTCCTTGGAAATGAGCAGCTTGCGGCAAAAGGGGTTATAGACTGGACAAAGACCAGACAGCGCGCGCAGGAGATGCTTGCGAGGGTAGGTCTGGAGCATGAAGATGTGAATGTGCCGGTTAACTCTCTGGGCGTAGGCAAACAGCAGTTGATCGAAATTGCGAAAGCGATGGCGAAGAAGGTTGAACTTCTGATCCTCGACGAGCCGACCGCGGCGCTTAACGACGAGGAGAGTAAAAAGCTTCTGGACATTATGCTGGAGCTTAAGAAACAGGGAATTACCTGTATTATTATTTCCCATAAGTTAAATGAAATTGAATATGTATCTGACTCCGTAACGATTATCCGTGACGGTAAGACGATTGAGACGCTGATCAAGGGCGAGGATGACATGTCCGAGGACCGTGTGATCAAGGGCATGGTTGGACGGGAAATGACCAACCGTTATCCTGTGCGTGAAGGTGTGAAGATCGGCGACACGATCTTTGAAGTCAAGGATTGGAATGTGTATCATCCCGATGATGCGGAACGTCAGGTTTTGAAAAATATTAACATCAGTGTCCGGGCAGGTGAGGTTGTGGGCCTTGCAGGACTGATGGGCGCGGGGCGTACCGAGTTTGCCATGAGCGTATTCGGACACAGCTACGGCCAGAAGATTTCCGGGACCGTGAAGATCAACGGCAAGGAAGTGGAGATGAAGACCGTGAAACAGGCGATAGACTCCAAGCTTGCTTATGTGTCTGAGGACAGAAAGGTTTACGGACTGAATCTGATCGGTGAGATCAAGGAAAACATGACCATAGCGGCACGCCCGAAATTCTTCTCCAAGCACGGCGTGATCAACGGAAACGACGAGATTGTTGCGGCGGAAGAGTATAAGAAGAGAATCAATGTCAAGGCTACTTCCATCGAGCAGGTGGTCGGCTCTTTGTCGGGTGGTAACCAGCAGAAGGTGGTTCTGGCGAAGTGGATGCTGACGCAGCCGGATGTGCTGATTCTGGATGAGCCTACGCGCGGTATCGACGTAGGTGCGAAGTACGAGATCTACTGTGTTATCAATGAGCTGGCGAAAGCCGGCAAGGCGGTGCTCATTATCTCCTCCGAAATGCCGGAAATTATCGGTACATGCGACAGGACCTATGTGATCAATGAGGGACAGATCGCGGGTGAACTGAATCACGAGGAGCTGACACAGGAAAAAATTATGCAGTGTATTATGGCACATAATAGAAAGGGTGATGGAAATGAATGAGAAGAAAAAAGTAGTAAATCTTGACATGAAACAGTACGGTATGTTTCTGGCGCTTATTGCCATCTATGTGATCTTTGCCATTATGACGGGTGGGAAGAACCTCTCCCCGGCGAATATTAACAACCTTATCATGCAGAACGGTTATGTGGTCATTCTGGCAATCGGTATGCTGTTGTGCGTACTGACCGGTAACGTCGATCTGGGCGTCGGCTCTGTTGTAGCGCTCACCGGCGCGGCGGCAGGTATCATTTTGATTGACTACAAGATGAATATGTGGATCGCGATCTTTGTGGCATTGCTGATTGGTCTTCTGGTAGGCATGTTTGCGGGATTCTTCATTGCTTATCTGGATATCCCGCCTTTCGTTGTAACGCTCGCTACGATGCTGATGGGGCGCGGACTTACATACACGCTTCTGAAAGCGCAGACAAAGGGTCCCCACCCGGACAATTACGTGTATCTGGGCGCGGGCTTCCTTCCCACCGCTAAGATCAGCTTTGGGGACGGCACGCTGGATCTGGTTTGTATCGCGGTAGCGATTGTTGCGTCTGTGGCGCTGATTCTCAACGAGATCCGCAGCATCAAGACGAAAGAGAAATATAATTTTGCGACCAATCCTTTGTGGCAGGTTGCGCTGAAACTTGTGGTTATGCTCTTCATTATCTGGTTCTGCCTCATCAAACTGGCGCAGTATAACGGACTTCCGTTCGTGCTTGTCATCATGGCGCTGCTGATCGCCCTTTACGGGTTCATCACGAGCAAGACGGTGGCTGGCCGCCAGATTTACGCGCTGGGCGGCAACAGAAAGGCGGCAAACCTTTCCGGTATCGACACAAAGAAGGTATTCTTCTGGGTATACACCAACATGGGAATCCTGAGCGCGGTAGCAGGTATCGTTTTGTCGGCACGTAACTCTTCCTCCACCCCGAAGGCGGGCGACGGTTTCGAGATGGACGCGATCGCTTCCTGTTACATCGGTGGTGCGGCTGTGGCAGGTGGCGCCGGTACGATCATGGGTGCGGTAGTCGGTGCGTTTATCATGGGTATTCTGAATAACGGTATGTCACTGTACGGCTGGTCTACGGATATTCAGAAGATTGTAAAAGGTGCGGTTCTTCTCGGAGCCGTGACTGTGGACGTTATTTCCAAGAGAAAGAAAGGCTGATGATCTGAAAGTAAGATACATAGCAGATAGGGACAGCGGGGGAAAACGCGGCCCTTAATGTGTGAGGGCTGCCCGAAAGGGTGGCTCTCTGCGCGTTTGAGCAAAAGCAGGAAGCTGCGGAGACGGGCTGTATAACAAAGTGTGACTGGAGTGTGTAATGGAGAAAGCAACGCCTAAATATATGGAGTTGGTCGGATGGATCAACGAACAGATCGAGACGAAAAAGCTTGTGCCGGGGCAGAAGATGTATTCGGAGAATACGCTGAAAGAGATGTTCGGCGTGAGCCGTCAGACGGTCAGACACGCCATCGGGGTTTTGGAGAACGAGGGTATTATACGCCGGATTCAGGGAAGCGGTACCTATATCAACGATAACCGGCTGGCGAACCTGACAAAGCGGATGCGCGTTTCCGTGGTGACGACTTATGTGGACGGTTATATTTTCCCGCGGACCATACAGGGGATCGAGAATGTGCTTCTGGAAGCGGGCTATTCGGTGCAGATCGCTTTTACCAATAACCAGCACGGGCGGGAAAAGACCATCCTTGAGGACATTATCAGCCGGGACGAGGTGTCGGGGCTGATCGTGGAACCGACGAAGAGCGGAATTCCCAATCCCAACCTGCGGCTCTATCAGGAGATACGAAAGAAACGGATCCCTGTTATCTTTATCAACAGCTTTTATCCGCAGTTAAAGATCCCCCATGTGTCTATCAACGATCATATGGCGGGGTGGAAGATGACAAAGTACCTGCTCTCCATGGGACATAAAAAAATCGGCGGCATTTTTAAACTGGACGACGGGCAGGGGCAGGCGCGATTTTCCGGCTACATGGACGCGATGATGGATGACGGGCTGGAAGTGGAGGATAATCAGATCGTCTGGGTGGACACGGAAGAGAAGCAGCATCTGGAAAAAGCGGCGGCAAAGGTTCTGGAGCGTTTTAAGGACTGCACAGCGGTGTTCTGCTACAACGACGAGGTCGCTTTCGGGCTTCTGGATATTTTCAAAAAGAACGGCATCCGGGTCCCGCGGGATATTTCGGTGGCGAGTGTGGACGATTCGGAACTGGCTATTCTCGGGGAAGTGCCTATCGCCTCCACGCCGCATCCGATGGAGCGCCTCGGGGGAAAGGCGGCGGAAAACCTGCTGCGGATGATCAAAGACCCGGGATTTGACGCGACCTATGAGTTTGAGGTGGATGTGGTGCCGCGGAGGTCGGTGCAGAAGATTAAATAAAATTTACATACAACTTGATTATTTGTATGTACAAGTAGTAGACTGTATAGTAAGAAATGCGGGATATGGCTGTGCGGTACACGTGTAATACTGTATACAAAATTGTATGTATGTACAACTTGATACTAGCCGCAGGAAAACAGGCGGCTGCGAAGCAGACATTTGTTTTACGCGGCGGTATTAACGGGCAGATGTCCGACGAAAGCGGACAGTGAGCGCGTAAGCGCGGGTCTGCGAGTCTCACAGCACGGCGCAAACAAAAAAGAAAGAGAGGGTATTGTATGATCGCAGCAAAGAACTACAAATTTTGGTTTTGCACGGGGTCTCAGGACTTGTATGGGGATGAGTGCCTGAGAAAGGTGGCGGATCATTCCGCGAAAATTGTGGAGGGGCTGAATACATCCGGCAATCTGCCGTTTGAGGTGGTGTTAAAACCTACGTTAATCAGTCAGGCTTCCATCCGGCAGGCACTTAATGATGCAAACAACGATCCGGAGTGTGCGGGTGTGATTACGTGGATGCACACATTCTCCCCGGCTAAGATGTGGATTCTTGGACTGAAGGAGTTTCGGAAACCGCTCTGCCATCTGCATACGCAGTTCAATGAGGAGATTCCTTATGACAGCATAGATATGGATTTTATGAATGAGAACCAGTCGGCGCACGGCGACAGAGAGTACGGGCATATCGTGAGCCGCATGGGTATCGAGCGCAAGATTATTGTAGGGCACTGGGCGTCCGAGTCTGTACAGAAGCAGCTTGGAAGCTGGATGCGCACGGCGATCGGCGTGATCGAGTCCTCCCATGTGCGCGTGTGCCGTTTCGGCGACAACATGAACAACGTGGCAGTTACCGAGGGTGATAAGGTAGAGGCGCAGATCAAGTTTGGCTGGGAGATCGACCATTACTGCGTAAACGATGTGGTGGAGTATGTGGACGCGGTGCCGCAGGGCGATGTGAACGCGCTGGTTGAGGAGTATTACAGCAAATATAAGATTATTGACGAGGGCAGGGATCTCGACGAGTTCAAGAAGCATGTGGCTGTGCAGGCGCAGCAGGAGATCGGTATCGAGAAATTCCTCGTAGAGAACGACTATCATGCGGTGGTAACGCATTTCGGTATGCTTGGCGGTCTGAAGCAGCTTCCGGGTCTGGCGATCCAGAGACTGATGGAGAAAGGCTACGGCTTCGGCGCGGAGGGCGACTGGAAGGTAGCGGCAATGGTGCGCATTATGAAGCTGATGACGGCGGGCATCAAGGATGCGAAGGGTACTTCCATGATGGAAGATTACACTTACAATCTCGTGCCCGGCAAGGAGGGTATTCTGCAGGCGCATATGCTTGAGGTATGTCCTTCCGTTGCGGACGGCGACATCGGCATCAAGGTATGCCCGCTTTCCATGGGTAACAGGGAAGATCCCGCGCGTCTCGTATTTACGTCGAAGACAGGTCCTGCGGTGGCGTGCTCTCTGGTTGATCTGGGTACCCGCTTCCGTCTGCTGATCAATGCGGTGGACTGCAAGAAGGTGGAGAAGCCTATGCCGAAGCTTCCTGTTGGCACGGCATTCTGGACGCCTCAGCCTAATATGGAAGTCGGCGCGACCGCGTGGATTCTGGCAGGCGGCGCACACCACACGGCGTTCTCCTACGATCTGACCGTGGAGCAGATGGCAGACTGGGCTGACGCAATGGGGATCGAGAGCGTTATCATTGACAAGGATACCAACATCCGCGATTTCAAGAATATGCTGAGATGGAACGAGGCGGCATACCGCTGATCCGTCGAAATTTAGAGAATAAAAGGCTGCAGAAATAAAGAAGGAGGGTTTGTGATAAGTATGGGAGCAAAAGAATGTATTGCAAGCGGTAAAGCGGTGCTGGGTATTGAGTTTGGTTCTACCAGAATCAAGGCGGTTCTGGTGGATGAGAACAACAAGCCCATCGCATCGGGGGCACACGACTGGGAGAACAGACTGGAGAACGGCATCTGGACTTATACGCTGGATGACATCTGGACGGGTCTGCAGGATTGCTACAAAAAACTGGCGGAGGATGTGCAGGCGCAGTACGGGGAGAAGCTTGTGAAGCTGGGGGCGATCGGTTTCTCCGCAATGATGCACGGCTATATGGCGTTCAACGAGAAGGATGAGCTGATGGTTCCCTTCCGCACATGGAGAAATACCATTACGGAAGAGGCCTCCACAAAGCTGACGGAGCTGTTCAACTATCATATTCCGCAGAGATGGACGATTGCACATCTCTTTCAGGCGGTTTTAAACGGCGAGGCGCATGTGCCGGATCTGAAATTTGTCATCACGCTGGCGGGCTATATCCAGTGGAAACTGACGGGTGAGAAAATTGTCGGCGTGGGCGAGGCGTCTGGTATGTTCCCGATTGATATTGCGACGGGGCAGTTTAATGAAAAGATGATCGCACAGTTTGACGAGGCGGTTGCGGACAAGGGCTTTGCATGGAAACTGAAGGATGTGCTTCCGGCAGTTTACACCGCGGGGCAGCAGGCGGGTGCGCTGACAGAAGAGGGCGCGAAGCTGCTTGATCCTACCGGCACCTTGCAGGCAGGTATTCCTTTCTGTCCTCCCGAGGGTGATGCGGGCACAGGCATGGCGGCGACCAACAGCGTGGCACAGCGTACCGGCAATGTATCTGCGGGAACGAGCGTGTTCGGTATGATCGTTATGGAGAAGGAACTGTCCAAGGTCTATGACGCCATTGATCTGGTGACGACCCCGGATGGCAGCCTTGTGGCGATGGTGCACTGTAACAACTGTACTTCCGACCTGAATGCGTGGGTGAATCTGTTTAAGGAGTATTCGGAAGTGATGGGCATGAAGGTGGATATGAACGAGCTGTACGGCAACCTCTACCGCAAGGCATTGGAGGGAGACGACGACTGCGGCGGTCTGCTTGCCTACAACTATTTCTCCGGCGAGCATGTGACCGGCTTTAACGAGGGACGTCCGCTGTTTGTGAGAACGCCCGACGCGAAGTTCAATCTGGCGAACTTTATGAGAGTGCATCTGTTCACCTCCCTCGGTGCGCTGAAGACCGGCTTTGACATTCTTTTCCAGGAAGAGAAAGTGGAAGTGGATGAGATCTTAGGGCACGGCGGTCTGTTCAAGACCAAGGGCGTAGGGCAGAGCATCCTTGCGGCGGCAATGAACGCACCCGTGAGCGTTATGGAGACGGCGGGCGAAGGCGGCGCATGGGGCATTGCGCTTCTGGCTTCCTACATGATCAATAAGGGCGCGGACGAGAGTCTGGCGGCGTTCCTCGACAGCAAAGTATTTGCGGGTCAGAAGGGTGAGAAGCTGGAGCCGAAGGCGTCCGATGTGGAAGGATTTAACAAGTTTATGAAGTTGTACGGCGCGGGACTTGCGATCGAGAGAGCGGCAGTTGAATCTATGTAATATCAAAATCTGAGCAGAGTGAAATATATACAGGAGGTATAACATGTTAGAGGAACTGAAAAAACGTGTCTATGAGGCGAATATGCTGCTTCCGAAGTATGGACTTGTCACATTCACATGGGGGAATGTGAGTGAGATTGACAGGGAGAGCGGTATTTTTGCGATCAAGCCGAGCGGCGTGGACTATGACAAGCTGACGCCGGATGATATGGTACTTGTGGATCTGGAAGGCAACAAGGTGGAGGGGAAGTATAATCCTTCTTCCGACACGGCGACCCATGTGGAGCTCTACAAGGCTTACGAGGAGATCGGCGGCGTTGTACATACCCATTCTTCCTATGCCACAAGCTGGGCACAGGCGGGCAGAAGCATTCCCTGTTACGGGACGACCCATGCGGATTACTTTTACGGGGATATCCCGTGTCTGCGCTGTCTGAATGAGGACGAGATCGCGGATGCTTACGAGAAGAACACCGGGCTTCTGATTGTCAGCGAGTTTAAGAGAATGGATAAAGACCCGGTGGCGGTTCCGGCAGTGCTCTGCAAGAACCACGGTCCTTTTGCGTGGGGCAAAGACGCGCATGAGGCGGTGCACAATGCGGTTGTACTCGAGGAAGTGGCGAAGATGGCTTACCGCGCGGAGACGATCCATGCGAGGATTCAGCCCGCGCCGCAGGAACTGCAGGATAAGCATTATTTCCGCAAGCATGGCGCTAACGCGTACTACGGACAAAAGTAATTAATTGTGCCCGGGCACGGTGACAAAATGAAAGCTTTGTGATACACTTTAGGCAGATGATTATTATAGTTTTGATGGATGGAGGACAGCGATGAACAAATTAGAGTTACAAAAAACAGCTAATGAAGTTCGCAAGGGTATCGTGACGGCGGTACATGGCGCGAAGGCAGGGCATCCGGGCGGATCTCTGTCGGCGGCAGACATTTTTACTTACTTATATTTTGAAGAGATGAACATTGACCCGAAAGATCCGAAGAAGGCGGACAGGGACCGTTTCGTGCTTTCCAAGGGGCATACGGCTCCCGGGCTTTATTCCGTTCTGGCAAACAGAGGGTACTTCCCGGTAGAGGATCTGCCCACGCTGCGCCACCTCGGCTCCTATCTGCAGGGACATCCCTGTATGCAGGAGACGCCCGGCGTAGATATGTCTTCAGGCTCTCTGGGACAGGGCATTTCCGCGGCAGTAGGTATGGCTCTCGCGGCGAAGATGGACGGCAAGGATTACAGAACCTACACGCTGCTCGGTGACGGCGAGATTCAGGAAGGGCAGGTATGGGAGGCTTCCATGTTTGCGGGACACAGAAAGCTTGACAATCTGGTGGTGATCGTGGACAACAACGGACTGCAGATTGACGGTAAGATTGATGACGTGTGTTCCCCTTACCCGATTGACAAGAAGTTCGAGGCGTTCAACTTCCACGTAATCAATATCGACGGCAATGACTTTGACCAGATCGACGCGGCATTCAAGGAGGCAAAGGCGACCAAGGGTATGCCCACCGCTATTATCTGTAAGACGGTGAAGGGCAAAGGCGTTTCCTTTATGGAGAACAATGCGGGCTGGCATGGCAAGGCTCCCAATGATGAAGAGTATGCGACGGCGATGGCTGATCTTACAAAGATCGGTGAAGAGTTAGGAGGTGCAAACTAATGGCAGATGTAAAGAAAATTGCGACAAGAGAAAGCTATGGTAATGCACTTGCCGAGTGTGGTGCAGAATTTCCCAATCTGGTAGTGCTGGATGCGGACCTTGCAGGCGCGACCAAGACGGGCGTTTTCTTAAAGGCATTCCCGGACCGCCATATCGACTGCGGTATTGCGGAGTGTAACATGACAGGTATTGCGGCAGGCCTTGCTACCTGCGGCAAGATTCCCTTTATCAGTTCCTTCGCCATGTTCGCGGCAGGACGTAACTTTGAGCAGGTTCGTAACTCCATCGGTTATCCTCATTTAAATGTAAAGATCGGTGCAACCCATGCCGGCATTACCGTAGGCGAGGACGGCGCAACCCATCAGTGTAACGAGGATGTAGCTCTGATGCGGACCATTCCCGGTATGACCGTGATCGTTCCCTCCGATGATGTGGAGGCGAAGGCGGCGGTGAGAGCGGCGATCGAGATGGAAGGTCCCGTATATCTGCGCTTTGGCCGTGCGGCTGTCCCGGTAATCAACGACAAGCCGGATTATAAATTTGAGATCGGCAAGGGCGTTCTTCTGAGAGAGGGGACGGATGTGACGATCATCGCAAGCGGCATTACGGTTTCCTCCGCTCTGGATGCGGCGGAAATGCTCGCGGCGGACGGCATCAGCGCAGAAGTGATCAATATCCACACCATCAAGCCTCTGGATGAGGAGCTGGTACTTGCTTCCGCAAAGAAGACCGGCAAAGTGGTGACCGCGGAGGAGCACACCGTGATCGGCGGTCTTGGCAGCGCTGTCTGCGACTGTCTGTCTGAGAAACATCCCACACCCGTTCTGCGGATCGGTATGCAGGATACCTTCGGCGAGTCCGGCTCCGCGAATGCACTGGTAGAGAAGTACGGTCTGGACGGAAAAGGCATTTACGAAAAGGTAAAAACTTTTGTAAAATAGAGAGGCACCTGATTATGGGTAAAAGAATTTTGTCTCCCTCCATTCTGGCGGCGGATTTCGCCAGACTGGGGGAGCAGATCAAAGAGGCGGACGAAGCCGGGGCGGAATATATACATATTGATGTGATGGACGGGGTGTTTGTACCATCCATTTCCTTTGGGATGCCGGTGATCCGTTCCATCCGTAAGGTGACAGACAGGGTGTTTGATGTGCACCTGATGATCGTCGATCCGGATCGGTATCTGAAGGAGTTCAAGGCGTGCGGTGCGGACAGCATCACATTCCATCTGGAAGCCACGGACGACGCGGAGGAGACCATTGATCTGATACGAAACCTCGGTTGCAGGGTTGGCATGTCGATCAAGCCGAAAACCCCTGTGGAGGCGGTCAGAAAATACCTGCCTAAGCTGGATATGCTGCTGGTGATGACGGTGGAGCCGGGATTCGGCGGTCAGAAATACATCCCCGAATCGACGGAGCGCATCCGCAGAATACGGGAGATGGCTGACGAGATGGGACTTGACCTTGATATTCAGGTGGACGGAGGCATCACGGTGGATAATGCGAAAATCGTGTTGGATGCCGGCGCCAATGTGATTGTGGCGGGGTCCGCTGTTTTCGGAGGCAGCATTACAGAAAATGTAAAGAGATATCTGGCACAATTTTGATCTTTAAATGCGTGGCGCAGTCATTCAGACTGCGCCATTGACTTTGCGGGCTGCCTCCGCTTTTCCCAGAAGGTAAAGAAAGACGATGGCGGGCACACGCAGGATCGGGGTAGCCGTTTCGTGCTTTGTAAAGCCGAAATCGTTTATCTCTTTTGTGATCAAAAAGGCGTGGGTCACTTTTGCGGTTTTATCTTTACACAAGTCCACGATTGCATCTGTGGCGGGGATGTGGGAATTGCCGCGGTATTTGACTTCGCAGAGTATTTTCTGCCGGGGCAGTTCCACCACCACATCGACTTCCTTCTGGTTGTCTCTGGCATTTCTGAAATAGCCAAGCTGCGCGGGGGTGCCTTGATAGAAGGAAACCATGTGCTTATAGACAGCGGTTTCCACCACGGCTCCCAGCTCGGTTTCATCCGACAGCACATCGTCAATCATCAGCACCGCATTCCGGATCGCGGCATCGGCGATAAAAATCTTCGGTTTCCCTTTTGACGCTCCCTTGCTGCCTACGTTCATGGGTTTGGACAGATAGATGAGGTTGGACATTTCCAGAGCCTCAATATAGTTGTCGATGGTGGAGACGGATATGTTTTCAAGCTCCTTCGCTGCCGTGGTTGCGCTGAAAATTTCCGTGGTGTTCATACATAAATATAGAAACAGCTTTTCTATAAGCAGAGGGTTGCGGATGTTAAACAGGGACAGCACGTCGCGCTTAATGACCTTATCCACCACATCTTCCCGGAGCATCCGCTGCGCATACAGGTCGTCGCCGGACAGTACAAGCTCCGGGAAACCGCCGAGGGTCAGATAGCGGTTGAAATGCGTCCGCAGAGGCAGAAACCTGCCAACCAGATCGCTGAGCCGGGCATGGCTCATAGCGGAAAGATCGCAGGGCTGTATGGTTTCTGAAGCCAGCGGGTCTTCCAGACCGAGTATCATACAATATTCGTAAAAGGACATGGTGGGAATCTTCAAAATGTTCCATCTGCCTGTGCCGCTGTCGGCAGAGCCTTTTTCCAAAACAGGGCTTGCCGAGCCTGTGGCAATCATGCGGATGTCCTTCCTGCTGTCATAAATGACTTTCATCCATAACTCCCAGTCATCCGTATATTGGATTTCGTCAAAAAAAAGATATTTCTCCCCCTCGACCGGATACATGGATTCGTAGACGGACAGTACGGTATCTACGCTGACAAGCTTAAAGATCGGATTGTCAAAGGAGACATACAGAATATTTCTCGGATTGACGCCTTCATCCAGCAGTCTGTCAATAATCTGGTACTGTATCGTGGTCTTGCCGACACGTCTCATGCCGGAAAGGACAACAAAACGGCGGATACTTGGATGTCTGAGCATTTGGAAAGCCTCGTAATATGCCAGCCGTCTCAGCGGTTTCGCATCGTCTTTGACGGCGGAGAGCGATCTCCACCATGGGTTATACTGCCATAGCACTTTTATAATTTTTTCCTCGCCTACAATTGCCATGAGATGCCTCCTTTTATTTTATACAAAGCAGTATTTCGGTGTAATAAAGGAATATACCCGATAAACAATACGACTGTTTTGTAGTTATATTATAATAATAGTATAGAAATTTTGCAAGTATATTTATAGTATATACAAAATGTTATAGTTGTATAACATATTAATAGGCATAAAGTTCAAATAGTATAACACAAAAACAAGCAGACTGTTTTCGCATTATACTATGAAAACAGTCTGCTTGTTTTTACGATATGATATGTATTCTGCCACATGTTTTAGGAAACTATATTCTGGAGCCATATCCCTTTCTTGACCAGCACAAATCCGATCACACATTTAATCCAGTCGCCCATCTGCACAAAGGCATAGACCGCGGCAACGGGCAACGCTGTGTAGCGGCTCAGCGTAAAGGCGATCACCACGCTGACACACCAGATGAATACGCTGTCGAAAAGGAAAGTGATGATTGTTTTGCCGCCGGAACGCAGGGTAAAGTAAGAGGCGTGCATAAAGGCGTTCTGCGGCATAAAGACGGCGGTAAGCATAATGAAGTATGTCGCCAGCTGTTTCGATTCGCCGTTTGTGTTGTAGAGCAGCGGGAAAAACTGCGCCAGCAAAAGCATGACGGCAGCGATCACTACGCAGCTGAAAACGGAAAAGGCAATCATCTTATTATCCGTATCCCTTGCCTCTTTCATTTTACCCGCGCCGAGAAGCTGTCCCACAATGATTGCCACGGAATCGCCCAGCGCAATAAACACGATGTTAAATACATTGTTGATCGTATTGGAAATATTGAGCGCGGCAATTACGTTCAAACCCCGGATGGAATAGCACTGTGTCAGCATCGCCGTGCCTGCCGCCCAAAGTGTTTCATTTAGAAGAAGTGGCATTCCTTTTGTTATTATTTTTATCATCAGAGAACCGGGAACTTTCAATGTAGTGTAGAGTCCCTGCACAAAAGGATTCTCCTGTGCGTGGCGGTGCGTGTATATGAGTACGATCGCACACTCAACAAAACGTGAAATGATGGTGGCAAGAGCCGCGCCGCGCACGCCCAGAGCCGGCATACCGAATTTGCCGTAAATTAACAGGTAATTCAATATAAGGTTGACGAAAACGGCGATTACGCCTGCTTTCATGGGCAGAATCGTCTTGCCGCATTCCCGCAGGGTGCTGGAATAAACCTGAACCAGCATAAAAGGAATCAGCCCGGGAAGCATAATCTGAAGATACTCTCTGCCATAGCGCAGGGTAGCTGCAGCGCTCTCCACCGTGCCGTCTCCCTGCAGATAGAAGGAGATCAGCGGACTGCCGGCAGTCAGCAGCAGAATCACCGTAAATAAGGTAATCAAAGAAACCATCCATATTTTAAAGCGGACGGTCTGCCGGACACCCTCCTGATTTTTCTGTCCGAAATACTGCGCGGTAAAAATACCTGCGCCGGATACACCGCCGAACAGGCAGAGGTTATAGACAAAAAGAAGCTGGTTTACAATGGCGACGCCGGACATTTGCTCCGTGCCGATCTGCCCGATCATAATATTGTCCAAAAGACTCACAAAATTTGTGATTCCGTTCTGGATCATAATGGGGACGGCAATGGCGAGAACCATCTTGTAAAAGTTTTTGTCTCCAATGAATTTGTGTTGTGTTTTTTCTAAAAGTCTCATTCCACCATTCTACAGTATCCGCATGGCTGATGCAACTTAATTTTATCGGTTTTGTATGTATATTGTGCCTGTGCTCAGGCATATTTTATATGTAGTACATTTTACCAAAAATTAACATTTTGTTGATTAATTAGAAAATTACGCCTTGTCATTAAATGAATGATGAAATATGATAAAGTAAGCGAAAATACAAAAACGATAAGGATTTGAGGACGGAAGGAGAAGATATACATGGAACTTCAAGGTTTGACAAACTGTGAAACGCTGGTAATGAAAACAGTGTGGGATGCGGAGAGAGAACTGGATCTGGCGGATATCACACTGAGAGTAAACGAGGCGTATGATAAAGAGTGGAAGCCGCAGACAGTTTCCACCTTTTTGGCGAGGCTTGTCAAAAAGGGGTATTTAAAGAATTACAGACAGGGGCGGGTATTTTATTATCAGATACTGGTTCCGCAAAAAGAATATCTCGGCAAGCTGGCGGAAGGGTTTTTGAAATTCTGGAAACAGGAAAATGTGGATATTTTTCTGGCGGCACTGGAAAAATAGTCCCCCTTGCACGAACCGGGTAGGGACATCGCCTGCAATGGTGCGGAATACCTCTCCCATTTTCTACTCCGGTGTGCTACAATAGGTAGGGCAAAAGAAACGGAGATGACATTTTTTATGAAAAAGCTGGGAAGAAACGACGCCTGCTGGTGCGGCAGCGGAAAAAAATACAAGGCATGTCATATGGCGATGGATGAAAAAATCGAAAGTATCGAATTGCAGGGGCATATTGTTCCGCGGCATGATATCCTGAAGACTCCCGAACAGCTTCAGGGCATCCGGGAGAGCAGCAAGCTGAATATCGCCATTCTGGACGAGATTGGGCGGCAGATCCATATCGGCATGAGCACGGAGGAGATTGACAGGATTGTCCGGGATATGACGAAGGAGATGGGCGGCATTGCCGCGCCTTTGGGTTACGACGGATTTCCGAAGAGCGTCTGCACTTCCATCAACGAGGTGGTGTGTCACGGCATTCCCGACGAGAACCGCCTGCTGAAGGATGGCGATATCGTAAATGTGGACGTATCTACTATTTATAACGGGTACTTTTCCGACTCTTCGCGCATGTTTATGCTGGGGAATGTGCCGGAAGAGACGAGGAAGCTCGTGCGGGTGGCAAGGGAATGTATCGACGTGGGGCTGGAGCAGGTGAAACCGTGGAACTTCCTCGGCGACATGGCGCAGGCGATCAACGATTACGCGAGACAGAACGGTTATTCTATCGTGAGGGAGATCGGCGGGCATGGTATCGGTCTGGAATTTCACGAGGAACCTTTTGTCAGTTATGTGACCCGCAAAGGCACGGAAATGCTTATGGTGCCGGGTATGGTATTTACCATTGAGCCGATGGTCAATATGGGAAAGGCTGACATTTATATTGACGATGAGGATGGCTGGACGGTCTATACTGACGATGGCAAGCCCTCCGCCCAGTGGGAGGTCACGCTGGCGGTGACAGAGGACGGTTATGAGATTTTGACATACTGAGACATAAGCGGCAGCAGCGCGGAAATTTGCGGAAAAATTTTTAGAATTTCGCGGTGAACGTTATTTCGTTTGGAAAGGTAAAACCCCGAATGTATCAATATTACAGGTGCATCCGGGGCTTTTTGCATTCAAAAACTTGTGCAACATTCCGATATTGTAAATGGGAATGGCATCTGGTATGGTAATCATACAATCTTTGAGAAGATTAAAGTATACTTTATTCCGTACATTTTGTATGTTCTGGATTTCTATGTACGGGTCTGCGGCGGGTCGCCGGATAATCCAGCAGGAAAAGACGAAAAAGATTGGAAACAAGGGCACATTGAAAAACCAGAAGTTAAAGAAGGAGGCTATAGGAAAACTATGCGCGAATTTATGACAAAAGTGTCAGATTATTTTAATGAATGGCGGGAGGATCCCGAACGGGAAGACGGACAGGTTACACGGGTGTTTATCATTGCGGCAGCGATCGCGGTGGCTGTGGTAATCGCGCTGCTCCTCTGGTGGGGGTACGGCGTGCAGGAAAAAAAGAGGGAGGAAGCCGCTGCGAAAGCAAGAAAACTGCAGGAAGCACAGAGTATGCAGGACACACAGGACGCGATTGCCCTGCGGGAGGCGCAGGGACTTGTAACAGCTACTTACGAAGAAAAAATGCAGGAATATATGTCCCGGGATTCCGGGGAACAACTGCGGCAGGAATATCTCACGAATACCGAATCCCTGTCAGAGAAAGTGAAGGAACTGCAGGAAGCGCTGGAACAGGTACAGAGGGAAGTGGCGGAGATTCTCAGGGAATACCGGGAAGGAAGCACAGCGTCCTCCGAAAAAGTGACAGAAAAACTTACGGTACTGGAGAGGGAAACCCGGACTGTCGCGGAGAGCGTCAAAACGCTGGAAACCAGACTGACAAACCTATCGGACGTGGTGCAGACAATCGACCGGGAAAAGATACCCGCCATTCAGGGGCAGATTGGTGATCTCCGGGCGGAGCTGGGACAGGTGCGCTCTGACGTGTCGGGTATCTGCGATAAGATCAAAGAACTTCGGAAGGAGGATGAAAGACTCTGGAATAAACTTTCCAAAGTGGAAGAGAGCCTCAAGACGACCATCAACGAAAATTTAGATGATCTGGATGAACGTCTGGACGAACTCGGAAAAGATATGGATGATCTGGAAAAGGAATTTAGAAAAGCGTTGGAGGAAGTGGAGAAAAAGAATGAGGAAAGGGCGCGGGAACTGGATGAAAAGCTGGGCAAACAGATAGATGCCCTTTCGTCGGAATCACTCTCCTACCGCTACGAGGAGCGGACAAACACGCTCTATCTGATGCCGGGTCAGAGCAAATCCGGCAGGTAAAGGAGGGGTGGCATGAATCATAATAGAGGCAGTAGAGAAAATAAGAGTGCAAGGAAAAGAAAAGGGATATTCGCGGCGCTGCTGGCGCTGATCCTCGGATTGGGCGTGGCAGCACCGGCGGTACGGGCGGAGGAAAAGCAGGCGGCAGAACCGAAACAGGCATCTGCACAGCCGCCGGAACAGCTGATATCATGGGAGGGACTGTCCTCGCGGGGCAGTCTGGTATACCGGCAGGAGGAAGAAGGCGCGCAGATATACGCCGCGGATTTTCTTCTTCTGCGGGACCGGCTGGGTATCATTCCCGATACGGTATTTGAACCCGCCTGTTACGCACATAACCACCAGTGGGAGTACCTTGATACAAACGGGGAGACGCATACCAGACACTGTAGTATCTGTGGACATGCGTTTGATCTGGTGAGTATCCATAAGGCGGAGAGGCGGGAAACCTGCTCCCTTTTCCATGAGGGGACGACGTATCCCGGCATACGCTATACCTGTGTCTGTGGATATCAATGGGAGTGCGAGAAGGCGCATACGCTGTTTTTTGAGTCGGTGGACGAAGCCGGGCACAGAAGCGGATGCCGTCTCAACGGCACGGGATTCTGCCCGGGATACGAACCAGTCACGGAGGAACATTACGCATACTGTTACAATTCTTGCGGGGACGGCAGGCACCATGAAAAAATCTGTCTGGACTGCGGGTATCAGAGTGAGGAAGCGTGTAGCTTTACGCTTTTGGACTCGGATGGTGAAGAAAACGACAGCGGGGAAAGCGGCGAGGATGACAGCGGCGGCAACGACGGCGTCAGACGATGCTGGTGCGGCAATGTGGAGACGGGAGAGGGAAATGCAGGCATAGGAACCGGGGAAGATCATCCGGCTGGGGAAACCGCGTCAGACCCTTCCGGCACGGAATCCGGCGATGAAAGTGAGGGCACACAGACCGGGGAGAACCCCTCTGGCACGGAGCCGGGGGAAGAAACAGCAGATGAAGAGCCGGGGATGGCATCTGAAATGCCGGACGAGGAGCCGGGGATGGCATCTGAAATGCCGGACGAGGAGCCGGGGATGGAGCCTGAAACGCCGGACGCAGAGCCGGAGGATGAAACAGAGGAAAATACAGATTCAGAACAGGGAGGCGGGTATGAAGAATAAAATTTTGGCAATGATAGCGATGTTGACCATGGTGGTCAGTACATGTATGGTGGCAACGGCGGCGGAGACTCCTTCCGCCACGAAAGCGGAACTGCGCTCAGAGGGAGTGATCCGCTATTCTGGCAAGGAGGGGAACGTGATTATCGATTCGGCGGATTTTTATACGCTGGCAGACCGGCTCGATCTCTTTAAAGTGCGGGCAGTCAGACAGCTTGGAGTGATGCATACTTACCTGTCCCGGACTGCCGGGGATGTGGCAATGACAAGCGCGGACGGCGTATATGCGGTGCACAGGAAACCGCAGCCGGGGGAAGAGGCGGATCCGCTCTCGCTGGATTTTGCCACCATTCTGGAGGGAATTGCGGTAAGCCAGAGCATTCCGACAGACCCTGCGGCTTACGGGTTCCCTGTTGGAACAAAGCTCTTTAAGAAGGCGGATGGGACACTCGGCACCAGTGATTCGGACGGTGCGGAGCCAGTCGTCATTCAGCCTGCAACAGCAGACAATCTGTCCGCGGGAACGGCGGCGTGGGTCAACGGGGAACTGAAACTCGGTACAGGATCGGATATGGCGAAAATGCTGGAGGAGATATCCAACGCGCAAGGAACAGGAAACGGTCTCGCGCAATATCCGATCGCCGACACTTACATACTTCCGGAAGATGTGCAGGTTGCTTTTGCCTATGTGGTTACAACGGCACACGGCAGCAATGGGGTGGACGGCAATCAGGCGGGGGCAGATCCTGTTCTGACTGTGAGCAGCTGCAAAAACCAGACCAAGCTTTTGGGGAAGGGGTATGCCAGAAACGGGTTTAATGTGCGGATCGGTCTCTACTATCTGACAGGGCTGCCTGCCGGCACACAGATCAAAGGCAGCAGCGGTGTTCTTTTCTACTAGACGTCACAACTGTTTCCGTGGAACGCCCTTGCGGGAATTGACAATCACGCCCCTTTACGATAGACTTTATCAATAAGAAGGAATGAGGAAAGGAAGCGTGTCATGAACAAGGGAAAATATTATATTACGACGGCGATTGCCTATACCTCCGGCACTCCCCATATCGGCAACAGCTATGAGATTGTGCTGGCGGACAGCATCGCCCGATTTAAAAGAAAAGACGGCTACGACGTATTTTTCCAGACGGGTACGGATGAGCACGGACAAAAGATCGAGTTAAAGGCACAGGAGACCGACGTTACGCCGAAAGCCTATGTAGATAAGGTGGCGGCTGAAATCCGGCGTATCTGTGATTCGTTAGATACCTCTTATGATAAATTTATCCGCACCACCGATGATTTTCACGAGAAACAGGTACAGAAAATTTTTAGGAAGCTATACGAGCAGGGGGATATTTACAAGGGCGCCTATGAAGGGCTTTACTGTACCCCCTGCGAGTCCTTCTGGACGGAGTCCCAGCTTGTGGACGGGAAATGCCCCGACTGCGGCCGTGAGGTGAAACCGGCAAAGGAGGAGGCATACTTCTTTAAAATGAGCAAGTATGCGGACAAGCTGATTGCGCATATCAACGAGCACCCCGAGTTTATCCAGCCCGTGTCCCGCAAGAACGAGATGATGAATAATTTCCTTCTGCCGGGATTACAGGATCTGTGTGTGTCCAGAACCTCCTTTAAGTGGGGGGTTACCGTGGACTTTGACGACAGGCACGTGGTTTATGTGTGGCTTGACGCGCTGACCAACTATATCACGGGCATCGGTTACGACGCGGAAGGGGCGAGCACCGACCAGTATCAGAAACTGTGGCCTGCCGATCTGCATCTGATCGGTAAGGATATCATCCGTTTCCATACCATATACTGGCCCATCTTTCTGATGGCGCTGGGGGAGCCGCTGCCGAAGCAGGTATTCGGGCATCCGTGGCTTTTGCAGGGCGACGGTAAGATGAGCAAATCCAAGGGAAATGTGATCTACGCGGACGATCTGATTCACTTTTTCGGCGTGGACGCGGTGCGCTACTTTGTGCTGCACGAGATGCCTTTCGAGAACGACGGCGTGATCACATGGGATCTGATGGTGGAGCGCATGAATTCCGATCTGGCAAATACGCTGGGAAATCTGGTGAACCGCACCGTTTCCATGAGCAATAAATATTTCGGAGGCGTGGTTGAGAATAAAAAGGTGGGCGTGGACGCAGGCGCCGAGGATGTAGACGCCGACCTGTATGGCGTTCTGACCGACACTTATAGCCGCGTTGTTAAGAAGATGGACGAGCTGCGGGTGGCGGATGCGATCACGGAGATCTTTACCCTCTTTAAGCGCAGCAACAAATATATTGACGAGACGATGCCTTGGGCGCTCGCGAAAGACGAGACGAAAAAGGACAGACTGGCGACGGTGCTTTACAATCTTTCCAATGCGATTATAGTGGGCGCCTCTCTTCTGGAGCCTTATATGCCGGAGACCGCGAAGCGGATTTCCGGGCAGATGAACGCACCCTTAATAGACTTTGAAGTGCTGGAGAAATGTGCTGCTGACCATGACACGGCAACGGCATCCACTCTCTACCCTTCGGGGACACAGGTGACACAGACGCCGGAAATCCTTTTTGCGAGACAGGATCTTGCGGAGGTAATGGAGAAGGTGGAAGCCATGTTTGCCGAGAGAAAGAAAGCGGCGGGTGAGGAAGCGGCTACGGAGACGGATGACGTGCCCGCGGACGTGATAGATATCGAAGCGAAGGAAATGATTTCCTATGATCTGTTTGACCAGTGCCAGTTTCAGGTGGGCGAGATTCTGGAGTGCAAGGAAGTGCCGAAGTCCAAAAAACTGCTCTGTTCCAAAGTGCGGGTAGGTTCTCAGGTGCGCCAGATTTTATCCGGCATCAAACAGCATTACAGCGCGGAAGAGATGGTAGGCAAGAAAGTTATGGTGCTTGTAAACTTACAGCCCAGAGAAATTGCCGGTATGATGTCTGAGGGTATGCTGCTCTGTGCGGAGGATGCGGACGGAAAACTTTCACTGATGACACCCGAGCGGTTCATGCCTGCCGGTGCGGAGATCTGCTGATCATAAGGAGAAACATGATAGAAAAAGAGGAATTTTACTTTGGCTCGCGGGACGGTGAGCATAAACTTCATGCAGTCAGATGGCTTCCCGGGACAGAGAAACCGATCTGCATTTTGCAGATCATACACGGCATGTCAGAGCATATCGGCCGCTACGAGGATTTTGCGGGATATCTTGCCGGAAAAGGCATTCTTGTAGTTGGCGACGACCATTTAGGACACGGTTTTTCCGTAAAAGACGGCGAAATCCGCGGCTACTTCTGCAAGGAGGATGCCGCCACCGTGCTGGTGCGGGATGAGCACAGACTGAAAAAGATGATGCAGGAGCAGTATCCCGGCATTCCCTATATTATTCTGGGGCACAGCATGGGTTCCTTTATCCTGCGCAACTATCTGATGCGTTACGGGAACGGGATCGACGGGGCTGTCATTATGGGAACAGGTATGCAGCCAAAGCGTGCCGTGAGGCTGGGCTGGCTGCAGGCGTCTTTTCTGAGTGCGGTTCTCGGTGACAAATATGTGTGCAAAGGTATGGACAAAGCGCTGTTCGGCGTTTATAACTTGAAATTTCAAGCCGGACCCGGGGATTCCGGGCACTGGGTCAGCGTGAACCCGGAGAATGTGAAAGACTTCCAGTCTGATCCCCTTTGCAATTTTGTCTTTACCGCCAACGGATTCCAGACACTGATGCGTCTGATCCTGAATCTGTACGACGAGAAAAAGCTGGCGCAGATGCCAAAAGACCTGCCCATTTTGTTTGTATCGGGACAGGAAGATCCGGTGGGAGACTTTGGGAAAAGCGTGGAGAAGGTATTCCGTTCCTTTGAAGCCCTGGGTATGGAGCATGTGCAGCTAAAACTTTATCCCGGTGACAGGCACGAAATACTGAATGAGGCGGACCGGCAGAACGTTTACGAGGACATTTACCGCTTTGTGTTGCAAAACGTTACATGACTGCGGCGTGGTATCCGGGGCTGAACGGCACATCCCGGCATGAAACGTTTTGGAATGGGGTGAAACATGAAAAAATTTATGAGTATGCTCTGCCTGCTGGCGATTCTGTGTGTGGCGTATCTCGTCTTTACACAACCGCGGGACGGCGGCAGACCCGGCATAGAGGATATCGAGTCCGGGGCGGATGAGCTTGTGGATCAGGTGAAGGGCATGTATGAAGAGTATGGCTCCGCCGCAGTCGCGCAGGCAGATGAAAAACTGGAGGACGTCGTAGAACAGGCGGACGAAAAGCTGGGCGATGTCGTGGCACAGGCGGACAAAGCCATCGATGATGCGGTGGAAAGTGCGGTAGAAGGCGCAAAAGAAGGCTTTTTCCAAAGCATAAAAGAAAGTATAAACGATTTTTTTGAAAGTATGACTTCCCGGGAAAACGAAAATGATAATTGAAGCAAAAACCGCTGATGTCGGGATGACAAGGCGGTTTTTTGTATATACTCTACTATTATATTATATACAGAAAAAAGGAGGTAGCATATGAAGATAGCTTTTTTCAGTACAAAACCCTATGACAAAATCTGGTTTGAGCCAATGGGAAAGGAATATGGATTTGAAATCCGTTTTTATGAGGTGCCTTTTCACGAGGAGACCGTGTCCCTTGCAAAAGGCTTTGACGCAGTCTGTATTTTTGTGAATGACTATGTGAATGCGGATATGATCGGGCAGCTTTACGACATGAAGGTAAAAGCGATCCTTCTTCGGAGCGCGGGTTTCAACCACGTGGACGTGAAAGCTGCCGAAGATAAAATTCAAATTCTGCGTGTACCCAGTTACTCCCCGGAGGCGGTGGCGGAATTTGCCATGACCATGGTGATGACGGTAAACCGCTATACGCACAAAGCGTACAACAGAACGCGGGAATTTAACATGAGCCTGCACGGGCTGATGGGTGTGGACTTGTACCGCAAAACGGCAGGTATTGTAGGCACGGGAAAGATCGGGCAGGCTATGATCCGCATCTGTAACGGGTTCGGTATGGAGGTGCTGGCGTATGACCCTTATCCAAATAAAGATCTGGATGTGGAATACGTGTCGGTGCAGGAACTGATGGAACGTGCCGATGTGATATCCCTGCACTGTCCGCTTACTTCCGAGACGAAGCATCTGATCAATGCGGACACGATCGGGAAAATGAAAAAGGGCGTATATCTCGTCAATACGTCTCGCGGCGCACTGATTGATACGGACGCGCTGATCGACGGGCTGGTGGATGGAAAATTCGGCGGCGTGGGTCTGGACGTATACGAGGAAGAGGAAGGAATTTTCTACGAGGACAAGTCCAATGAGATTATGAGGGATGAAAATCTTGCCAGACTGATGACCTTCCCGAACGTACTGATTACTTCCCATATGGGATTTTTCACCAAGGAGGCAATGCAGGCGATAGCCAAGGTGACACTGGAAAACGCTTATGCGTTGGAAAATGGTCTGCCTCTGGTTAACCGGGTGGGGAGCGAATCGGTAAAATAGAGAATATGAAATGAGGAAGTTTCGTCTATTTCGGTCAGACGTTATACAGAACAATAACACCCCAAATTCCCGCATTAGCAACAAATTAGTGACAAATTTCCCCGCCCCGGAACCGTTCCCATTCCCCTGTCCACGCGGGTTGTACGATTTAATAAAAATTTAATTAGTTACAAATTAGCGACAAATCGGGGGAGTTACGCGGAATAATAAACCATGACAAACGATATCACATACGTTATTTTCGGTATGTGTGACCGCAAACCCGCATAAATACTGAACTTTTCAGAATTAAGAAAATCTTAAGAATTTAGTGCGTCAAGATGTGGGGGAGGCAGATGAGACCGAAACGCCGGACGATTCTGACACCACGGAAGGCGAGCCGAAAGAGGAAGAAGTGACGGAGGAAAATCCAGCAGAAGATTTACCCCCGGTAGAAGAGCAGCCGGCCGAGGAAGAACCTGCTGCTCCTTCCGAAGAGGAAGTTATAGTTCCCGGGACGCCGGAGGAGCCTGTGGCTGACGCCGGGGAGATTAAGGTGAACAACGAGATCATGGCAGTAACTCCCAGTGCGGAGGCGGTGATCACTGTTGACTCCAAGAGCGGAGGCGATGCGGATACCGCTGAGGTTAAGTGGGTAGGCGGCTGTGTTGACAGCGACGGTAAGCTGGCGACAGGCAAGGCGCTTCGCTTCCGCGTTGTGCTGAAGGACGGCCGCAAGCTGACAAAGGTCGAGGCAAAGGTCGGTGAGACCGGAGAGGGCAAGAACCCGGACGTAAAGGATCTGACAAACGCGAGTGCCGATGCCGACACGATCTATGAACTTAAGTGGGACCAGATTGAGACTACCAAGCAGGTTGACGGTAAGGATGTGAAAGTCGGTCAGCCGGTTCAGATCGTTGTGACCACTGAGGCGCAGACCTATAAGATCACATTTGCAGGAAGCAATGCCAAGATTTACGCGGTGGCTCCCGTAGATGCGGACGACGCTGCAAAGGGCAATATGAAGGGCGTGGAAGTATCTGCTGCTGTGACTGGCGCGGCATATGACACGGCGGTGACCTACGTTGTGGAGGCGGAGGATGGCTATAAGCTCAGTGAAGTTAAGGTGGGCGACAAGCCGGTTACTGTTGGCACGACGGATCTGAAGGAGAGCGCTGCGGAAGATGCACAGACAAAAACGTACAGCACCATCTCCATCAAACCTTCTGATTATAGGAAGGCATGGGACAGCGAGGAGTTTACAGTAAATGTGAACGCTGTTGCAAAGGCGACTCTGGAAGCGAAGATTAAGGGTGACAAGATCGAACTGTCTGCCGGTACGTCTACCGCTGATGGTGCCATTAATTACAGCAAGGATAACGGAAATTTTGGCGATGCCATCGTGGAAGGCGGCTTAAAGGAAACGAGCGTGCTTGCCTTTGGCGTGAAAGCAGCGGAGAATTATGAGATAGCAGGCGTTACTGCTGTGGCAAAAACCGAAGCGGATGCAGAAGGAACGGCAATCCCTGCGGCAGATATCGTTGCCGGAACAGAGGCAGATGGTGTTACGCCTTACACGGTTTCCTTGAAGAGCCTTGTTGGCTTCGAGGAAAATACGACGGTTACCATCACCGTGGCGACAGCCTATACGGACGAGTATGCGGCGACGAATATTCATACCGTAACCTTTGCGGGCGATCTCAAGAAGGCGAAGGTGACTACCGGATCCGGCGATGCGCTGCCGAAGGACAACATCGTAAAGGTGGAAACCAAAGACGGCGTGGAGGACTTGACGATCAACGTTACCCCTGCGGAGGGCTATGAGCTTCCGAAGAGGGGTGGCACGGATGACGCGACAAAAGGGGATTCCGTTATTGACGTTACGAAGCAGGTGAAGTATGAGACCGAGGAAACGGGCAAATACGGGCAGGCTGTGACACAGACAGAGAAGCTGAAGGTGGATGGCGGCTCTGCGACTCTCGTGCTCGTCGGCGCGGACAAAAATTATGAGGGCGGCGATGCGGACGGTGCACAGGAAAAGAACTTTATCGTCACTTCCGCTACCGTGACCATCAAGCCGGTTCTCGCGGAGAACGACGCTGAGAAAAGCCTGTATGTTAAGATTGATGAGGCGCTGGAAGGTGCGGACTACTCGGTTCAGTACACGGAAGCGGGCAGCGACACCTATAACGACGCGTCTCTTGACGATTCACTCAGTGAGGAAGTTGCCGGGGAGGAAATCATGGATCACACATGGTACATCCCCGAGGCGGCGGCAAGCGTAAAAGTGACTGTGGAAACCGATAAGGTGCCGGAGGCAGCACTTGACGGCGGTGAGCCTCTCACGAAGGAGGAAGGCGACGGCTATGTTTACGTGATCCCGGCGGCGATCCTTAAGACATCGGATAATGGCGGCAGTACCCTTGCAATCACAGAGGCGGCGGATCCGGCGGAAGAAGCTGCTGTCAAAGTAAAGATGAATGCCAAAGAAGTAGAGCTTACTGCCTATGAAGTGGGTGACAGTTCCATGAGTAAGGAACTGGGTGATTTGGGTGAGGACGGCTATTACAGCCTTGCGGATGCATCCGTTGGCAAGAGCCTTTCCCTGACCTTCACCGAGGTAGAGGGTGCGAACTTCAAGGGCGTTTCCTACAAGATGGGTGATAAAGAAGGTAACGTGACGCCTAACAAACAGGGTGTTGCGTTACTGGAGATCGAGGAAGTCACCGGCGAAGTGACCGTTGAGGTGGAGTCCGAGAGTGCGTATGTCGTGAAACTCTATGACGCTGGCAATGAACTGGAGAAAGACAAAGACGGCGTATACGAGGCTGATTACACAACGCAGGGAATTGCGATCAAATTGTATCAGACAAAGAACAAGAAAGACGACGTAGTTTTCTACGACGTTGTTGTGAAGGATGGCGACGCGACGGCGGAGACAGGCGCGACAGTTGCTGACGACGGTTACTCTGCAACGCTCGATGAGATTCATAAGTCTGAGCGCGGCAAGGTTCTGACCATCAATGTTTATAAGAAGGATCAGGCTGAGCCTTTTATCGCGCAGTTGAGAACTAACGCGAACTCCAGCGAAGTGAAAGTGACCAGAGTGGTTGGCGGAAAGACAACCGCTGTCGTAAAGGACGAAACGGTTGAGATGCCTCTCGACGCGCAGATGACCTTCAAGGTGGAATCCGTTGGCGCCAGTGTGAGCGATCTGGGCGTGAAGCTGTTCAAGGAGGACGGTACTGCGCTCACCGCTGCGGAGCAGGCATGGTTTGCAGATAACGGTGTGGTTTCACTTGACGAAAGCAACGGTACTTTCACCATCACCACCACCGCGTCAAGAGATGCGAGAGGTAAGGTTGAGGTACGCATTTATAATACGAGCGAAGAAGTTAAGCAGGGTGAGACCGAGAAGGCTCTTGAGGGCGCAGGCACCTTCAAGCTGGATGTGAAGGGTTACATGGCGGACAATGACGTTACAGGCATTACCGCAACGCCCGGCACGGCAGGCAACACCACCGTGAGAATCAACTTGAATACAACCTTTAAGGATAAGAAGAATCTGCCTGCGCCTCCGGAGACAGGCGACCTCTATTACAAGGTGGTTCTGGATGAAATCACAGTTGACGGCGAGCTTCCGGCAAACGTAACGAAGATTACGGGCGCGGAGCTGACGAAGTATTATAAGATAGACGACTATGAGAATCCCGCGCAGACGGTTGCGATTGACCTTGTAAATGATACAAGGGCACCCGAGGCGAAGGACGATATCGCAAACCTTATGACCGTAAGCATCAAGGAAGTAGTGCTGGTGCAGTCTGTTTTAGCGAGTCCTGCAAAAGACGATGATTATGTCGTGAGCAGACATGCGGCGGCTATCAAGGACAAGGATAAGGTTCTGACTACCAAAAAGCCTCTCTATGAGACGAAGCTTTCTGTCAAGGCAGTAAACGGTGCGGCTGTATTTACCGGTCAGGAGGGTGTGAAGGTAGCGACGCCCGTATTTGGCACGAATACCGGCTACGACGAGCTTACCGTACAGTTTGTGGACACCAAGACCGGCGTGCTGAATGGCACGGCAGGAACTGACGAGAAGAATAAGGCTGCGTCCAAGGAGGACGGTTTTGAGGCATGGGTGGATCCGCAGGATAACGCCATCTATGTGAGCGCAACTGAGGGTCCTGCAACGGCGGCGGACTATAAGACGTTGGGCGTGAAGGTAACGGCAAACTACCCGCAGACAGAGATCGGTGACGGCTATGCGGCTACCGCTGTCGTGAAGCTGAACGTCAAGCAGGGTATTTATCGGATCGAAGCGGACGAGAGCAAGGCGAAACTGCCCGAGACGATCTTTGTCGTGCCCGGCAGCAAGGGGAAAAACGGTTCCGCAAAGATTACCCCGAAGTACAACGGCGGGTATAAGGAATATAAACCTGCCAAGGCGGCTGTGACATGGACGATCGAGAGTGAATCCCAGAACGCGAACATTCAGAAGAACCTGAATGCGGTGAACGCCAAGGGTAAGGCGGCGCCTACGATCACCGTGAAGAACGGCACCGTGACGGTTACCAGGGATTTCATGTTTGGTAAGACCGATGCGGAGAATACCTTTACCGTGACTGCAAAGGCGGCAGACTTTACCGGTAATACCGAGTATGAAGACTTCACTTTCACAGTGACCGACGAGCAGGACCGGCTCGAGGCAGGTTCTATCGTGATCGTGAATAGGAGCGGTGAAGTACAGAATGCTTCCGCACTCAAGGCGGAGGACTTCGATGTCGATTTGTATGTGGCGGCGCTTAGGAACGACGTAAAGAAGGGAAAAGATTCCTATACAACGGATGACTTTATGCCTGTGACCATTGCTTCCGGCTCCAAGGCAAATCTGGAAGTGGGTCAGCCCGACCAGTATGGCAGGGCAGCGCTTACCTTCAAGAAGCCCGGCACGAAGTTAAAGATTAACGTGAATACCGTGGACGGCGGCAAGGCGAGCAAGGACGTAAAAGTGAAGGATACGCTGCTTGTCAATATCGATCCGTATGAGAACCTCGGTCTGTATCTGACAGGCGCAGACGGTTCCACGTATACGCCGGACCCCAATGAGACAATCCAGTATGCGGGCGGCAGCAACCAGATGTTTACGCTGGATCTGCGGCACTATCATACGGTTGGCGACCATGCGGACAGCTGGCAGGCTGATTCGCTGTACAAGAACGTCAAAGTGAAGGTTGATGGCGGTAAGTTTATCGCGAACAAGTACTGGGCGAAGAACATCAATGAATATAAGTACACGCAGTACTATAGCGATATGGGTACGGCAGTCGTTGTTACCAGCAAGGACGGCAAGGCGAAGATCACCCTGACCGACACCGCTAACCCGAATAAGGAAAGCAATTCCGTAATATATAATATTGAGAATACGAGCTTCGAGGAGGCAAGCCAGAAGGCGCCTGCCATCAAGCTGATTTCTCCGAAGAAGATCACAAACGACGCTCTGTATAATGAGGATGAGGGAACCTACACGAATCCGATCCTTTATCAGGTGACGGACAAAAACGTCAACTATGCAGGTCAGTATGTGAAGCTTGCTCCCGACTATACGGCGGCAAACAACATGGCGGAAGATCTCGCGGATGAGAACGGGTTCATAACCTTCGCGAAGATTGACGAGAACGGTTATTTTGAGTGGTGTCCCGAAGTGGAACTCGAGGGCGGTTCCTACAAGATGATCGCAACCGTTTGTGAGATGAAGCGCGGCGAGATTCTGCCTCTGGCGAAGGATGTGAAGCTGAATTTCTCCATTCCGAGCGAGAAGAAAATAAACACAAATCTGTCCGTGACGGCGAAGTATACGCTGGATGCAAAGAGCAGTAGCAAGGCTAAGATTGCCGTTAAGACAGATGACAGACTCAGATATGTGGTTTCCGAGGCGAAGAACGTGATCAAAGCCAAGGATCAGGGCATGACCAAGGATACGCATACCAATGAGTTTACAAAGTATTTCGAGGTAGAAGCCGTTGAAAGAGGCGGGAAGCCCGTAAGCTACACGATCGGTCTGAAAGATACCCTGACTGCGGCGGAGATTGATTACATTACGGGTAATACCGAGGATAAGGATCTTCAGAAAAAGGCGAAGGAAGACTGCACCGGATATATCACCGTATCAAATGGAAAATATGATAGGAACAATGATTTCGTGGCATACAACACCAAGGACATCAAGGTGACGATCGCCTTCAAGGAGAACAAGTACACCGTGGAAGGCGCAAGTATCTTTGCACCGAAGGCGGAGACGAAAGTAACTGTACGCCTTATGAACGGCAAGCAGCCGGTCAGCGTTGTTGCGGCGGCGCTCGACACAGAGGATACGAAGAGCTTTGCGAAGGAAGGCGGCGTAAAGGCAGTAAGCCTGAATGAGGGAAGAACCGGTGTGATCGAGATCACCAGCAATGCGACGGCGGAAGCGAAGAAGCATGACGTTGTGATGAGGGTTGTACCTGTGGATTCCGGCTTTGTCCAGACTGCAGTATGGGACAATGCACAAAACAAATGGAATGTGGCCTATGTAAACAAGGAGGGCACGACTGCATACAACGAGGCGGAACTGATTGCGAAGTATGGTGTCAAGGTTATCGCGAAGATCGACGTGAAGGCGGTTGACGCGAAGAAGGTACTCAAGACCAATCTGAAAGTTACACTGGGCGCTGACAATTATGAGAGGGCAGCTACACCGGGTAAGATGGGCGAGTATGTGGCGTATGTGCCTTACGATTTCGTGGCTGGCAATACCGAGATCGCGACAGCCGTGCTTGCAAAGGATAAAGACAACAAGGATCTGAATGAGATCGCAGGCAAGACACTGATCACGGTTGCGGCGAAGGACGGCACCGACTGGATTACTGATGATGACGGAAATCAGTGCATCAAAATCAGCGTGAGCAAGGAAGTCCTCAAAGAGCAGGCTGTGAAGTATGCGGACGACAAACGGGCTGCGGATGTTGTCACAAACTACGGCGCGAAGCTGAATGTACCTGTGACACTCACTTACACAAATAACGGCAATACGTCCGAGACAGTTACCTTCAGCGTGACCATGCCGAAGAAGGCTATGGACTTTGCTGAGGTGCAGGATGTCCTGAACGGTGCAGCCACGGTCGGCACCGGCAAGAATGCGAAGAACATCAAGGACGAGATCGAGAAGATGACGACGCCGCAGGCAGATCGATCCAGCGTAATCCTAAAGGGTCTGCTCGCCAAGGTCAGCAGCAAGGTAAATGGGACGATCCCGGCGGATGCTGACGTAGTTCTTACTACCGACTGGAGCGATATGGAGTGGTGGAATGAGGATGACGATACTGCCATCACCAAGGCACAGCTGAATGACGGCAAGACAGTTTCCGAGGCAGATAAGGAAACCGAAGCAGACTACGATGGCATTATGACAGCGGGCAAAGCGGTTGTTAACCTGACCCTCACCAACTGGGCGGCAACAGGCGCCGGCGCCACAGCACCGGTTACTTACACCTTGAATGAGCTTGGTGTGAAGCACAAAGTGACAGCTGATGGAACAGGCATTGAGACAGATATTGCAAGTGCAATTCAGAGCTACTTAGATACTCTCAAGCCGACCAATGACTTGAAAGAAAAGGAACTGCTGGAGGAAATCTGGAAGCTGGATGGCGTGAAGGAGTACAATTCCGACAGAGACAGCGTAAACATCTGGACAGCAGACTGGCATCATGTGCCCGCAACCGAGAGGAAAGCCGGAGAGTTTGGCGTAACAGTTTATGTGAATGAGGAATCCTATAGCGCGAGCATAACAGAAGGCAATTATAAGGTGATCCCCAGAATTAAAAACATCGGTGACGTGGCAGCTACCCTTGGAGATGAGCTTGACAGCACCGCAGTTCTGCAGATCGTGGACGACTGCAGCGGTATCGAGGCGAAGATTCACGATAAGATTCTGGCTGACGCGAAAGCGGCGATCGGAAATACCAACATCGATGTGGCTTACAAGCAGAGAGAGAAAGCTGCAGAGACGCCGGGTACGAGAGCTGCGGAGATGGAGGATGACTTTGATTACACGGCAGCGACAGCTAGTGCAAACGGAAGCGTTTCGTTCACTCTCGTGATGAAGAGCAAGGCTTCGGGCAGAACTGTGGAGTATTCGCTTGAGGTTGATTCGATTCCGCAGGCGAATGCCGCAAAGTATTTCGACACGGCAGACAAAGCGGTAGCGGCAGTTATGAAAGCGGTTGTGACAAGCGATCCTGAGGATGAGTCTAAGAAGTTTGACAATCTTAAGCAGACGCTTGCCGGTGCAGATAACACACAGGAATCGGTTGAGAAGAAAGTCAAAGCGGCATTGGCGGACGACGCCCTTAAGACGGCTATCATCGGATGGACGGCAGAAAATATTGTTGTGGACTACACTCCTGCGGAACCTGCTAACAATGGCGGGGTAGCGAAACCCGGAAAAGTTACCATTAGCGCGGATATCGTCCTCACAGGCGATCCGGGTATGAAGGGATCTTTAAAGGTGACGAATGCCGAGGTTGTGGAGTGGAAAGAGGCGTTCCAGACGGTGGAGCAGCTGAAGGCAGCGATTACCGCGGAAGCGGCTAAGACGATTGAAGTAGAAAATGCTTCGGGTCTTCCAGAGGAAAGTGCGTTAAAGAACACAATCAACACACTGGTTGGTGGTCTGGCAACAGGAACGGATCTCAGCGCCGCGATTGACGAGACGGCTGATCCTGCACCGACCTATACCAAGGATACTACGGCAAACACTGTAAAGTGGGAGAACGTAAAAATCAGCATCAAAAAGGGTGCTGAGGAAGCGGATTCCGTTACCGTAACCTTCAACTGGGCTGTGAAAGCAGCTTCGGGCACTGATTAAGCGCCCGACAGACGAAGCGGAACACGGAAACCAGAACACAGAAGCAGTAAAAAGACACCCTGCGGGTAAAACCGCGGGGTGTCTTTTTGGAATTAGAGTCCCACCGCTTTACAGAAGTTGAAATTTTGGGAAAAGTACGGTAAAATGATAACAAGGCAGAAAAGGAGTCACTGATTGTTTTGGATATACCATATGAGATCAGAAGCGCATACCGGGAAGAATGGGAAGATGCCATGTCGCTGGCATGGCGTACTTTTATGAAGTTCGAGGCGGACGTCTATTCGCCCGAGGGCGTGAAGAATTTCGAGAATTTTATCACGGATTCTACACTTTACAGAATGTTTGTCATGGGCGCATACCAGATGTTTGTGGCGCTCGACGGGAAAAAGATTGTGGGGATGCTGACGCTTCGTGACAGAGTGCACATTTCCCTGCTGTTTGTGGATGAAAAATACCACAGAAGAGGCATCGGGCGTGCCTTGATCCAGTATATGTCGAATTATCTTCTGACAGAGCTGCAGGAAACCCGCGTGACGGTCAACGCCTCTCCTTACGGGGTGGAGTTTTATCACAGGCTGGGATTCCGGGATCTGCGTCCGCAGGAGAAGAGGGACGGCATCATTTACACGCCGATGGAGTTTGTGCTTTGACGGAATCGGAGACGGGGGAGCTGTATGGAGTATATTAGGAGCAAAGATATTTATCTGTTGATGAGGGACATTCTGAAGCTGATTAATCCCACGCTGATGGAGCACGGATCCAGAGTGGCTTATATTGTTTATAAGATGCTTCAGGAAGAAAACAGGTACGAGGAATTTGAGCTGGCGGATATCGTTATGGTTGCGACGATGCATGATATCGGCGCGTACAAGACGGAAAAATCCAGAATCAACGATATGCTGCAGTACGAGACGAGGGACAGTATCGCGCATTCCATTTACGGCTACCTGTTCTTTAAGTATCTCTCCCCGGTGCCGGATATGTCGAAGGTGCTGATGTACCACTGTCGGGATTATGAGAAACTGCAGACGGTGGACTATGCGTATAAGGATGTGGCGGCTTATGTCAATATTGCCGAGAAGATAGATATTTACGCCAATACGATGGGCGCGCAGTTTGATGTCCGCATGTTCCAGAAGCAGGCGGGCACGAAGCTTTCCGCCGCGGGACTGGAACGCTTTTACCAGTGTGACGCGAAGTATAATATTCTGGAGAAGCTGAAGGACGGTTCTTATAAGGAAGAACTGGATGAGATCGCGGAGTATATGATCTTTTCCAATGAAGATAAAAAGACGTTTATGGATATGCTGATCTATTGCATGGGCTTTGTCAGGGAAGGCATGGTGCTGGATACGGTTACCACGATCTGTATCTGTGAGGATATTTCCGCCCGCCTGTTCCTGCCGGATCAGGAGAGGGAGATGATTTACTATGCGGCTCTGCTCCATGATCTGGGAATGCTCGGGATATCGCAGGATGTTCTGCAGGCGCCCCGCAAGCTGAAGCCGGAAGAGATCATGCATGTGCGCACGCATGTGGCAATCACGCAGGAAAAACTGGAGCATAAGGTGGACCCCGAGGTGGTAAGCATCGCGCTGGCGCACCATGAGAGAGGGGACGGCAACGGCTATCCGAAACGGCTGAATGACAAGAAGATCAGTCTCCAGCAGGGCGTGCTGCAGGTGGGCGACGTGGTCAGCGCCCTTGTGAACAAGCGGAGTTACCGGGAAGCTGCGTCGAAACAGCAGGTGCTCCGGCTGCTGAATGAGGAGGCGGATAAGAACCGCTTTAAGAGACAGCCGGTCATGGTGCTGGTGGATTCCTATGATGAAATCATGGCGCATGTAAAGAAAGAAACCGCCAGAATCCTGAAGATGTACCAGACGCTTAACATGCAGTATCAGCAGGTTAGCACGAAGTACAAAATCTAAAATAGTATGTTTTTTTACAGATTTTTATGTTTTTTATAGATTTTCGCGCCCTGGTGATATATAATCTTATATAGCCAATTAAATTTTGGAGTGACAGACGTGGGTAAATTTTTGGATATGGACAGTCCCTTTATGCGGTTTTTGAACCGGGTGGGGGATCTGATGATTATGAATTTCTTAATGATTCTCTGCTGTATTCCTGTGATAACCGCAGGGGCGGCTTTTACGGCGATGCACTATGTACTGCTTAAGATTGTGCGCGGTGAAGAGGGGTATCTGATCAAAGGTTTTTTTAAGTCCTTTAAGGAGAATTTCAAGCAGGCTACCATCATCTGGCTTTTGATGCTTCTGGTGATACTCGTTTATGCAGGGGATTCATTCATCTTTAACTATTCGGGGCTGACTTTTCCGAAAGCGCTTGTGATTGCAGTAGTGGCGGTGGCTGTCCTGCTCGTGCTGGCGGCGGTCTATGTTTTTCCGCTGCAGGCGAGATTTGAGAATACAGTGAAGAACACGCTCAAGAACGCGATGATACTGGCTTTTGCGAATCTGCCCAAGACGCTGCTGATGGTGGTGTGTTATGCGCTGCCGCTTGTGATCGCGTATTTTTCCAATTACGCGCTCCTGTTTGTGTTCCTGTTTGGTATTTCGGCGCCGGCTTACGCAGCGGCGTGGATATATAGCGGTATCTTTAAGAAACTGGAGCCGGAGACAGAGAAAGTCGCTGATGATATGGACTTTTCTCTGAGAATTGATGAGGGGAATCAGGAAATCGATGAATAATCAAGACAAGTCTAGTGTACTACAGTGGCTTATTCCGACGGGCATTATGATGGTGGTCGTTATCGCCATGCTGCTCAGCTTTTCGGCGAAGAGCAATAAGGAGGCGGAGGCGTCAGTTTCCAAGACGCTGATCTCCTCGGCGGAAGGATACGGGGACCGTTTCCTGCACGAGCTGCAGAAAGTCGGCAAGGTCGGCGAGACGGCAGGTGAAATACTTGAGAGGATCGGCACGGACGACAGCGCCCGTATGATGGAAGTGCTGGATATCACGTCGAAGTGCGCGAATGTGGATAAAGTCCTGTACTGTACCGCTGACGGACAGGCGGTGGACCGAACGGGCACGTCGCTCGACATCGGGCAGGAGCCTTGGTTTGAAGAGGCGCTTGTGGGCGAATTTCCCTATGTATATACGGAGGCGGAAAAGTCAGTGATCGTGGTGAAGCACGTCGGGCGGAACGCGGAACATGGGTATCTGATGCTTTACTATCCGATGGAGCGGTTTGCGGACATGCTGCTGCAGTCGGGCTACGATTCCACGAGTTTTCTTGTTGTCGTGGATCTGGAAGGAAATATACTGGGCGTGAGCGGTGCGACGTCCAATGCCTGTGTGCAGGGAGAAAATATCTTTTCAGCGATAGAGGCGGAGAATAAGGAAAATGCCAGAACGATCCGCAACCGTCTGAGCAACAGTTCCCGCGGAAGTGTGGATATACAGACGGGGAATCAGAGACAGGTGCTGACTTCCGTGCCGCTTGGCACAAACCGCTGGAGTCTGATACTGGGCGTCAGTGAGGCTTATGCGGAGAGACAGGCGAACTATATCAGAAAGAACACGAGGGATATGGTTTTTGCGCTGGCGCTTACGATTGCCGTGTTCTTCTGTGTTGTCATGGTGATCAATATCATCGGAAAAATACGGAATAACAATAAGAAAAAGGAACTGGAGGACAAGGCGGATACCGACCTTCTGACCGGGTTAAACAATAAACTTGCCACGGAGCGCAAGATCAAGGAGTACATGGCGAAGAATCCCAACAAACAGTGCATGATGTTCATGGTTGACGTTGATAATTTCAAGAAGATCAACGATACTATGGGACATGCTTTCGGTGATGAGGTGCTGCGCTCCCTTGGTGTCCAGATCGGGGCGATTTTCCGTGCCAGCGATATCATAGGCCGTGTGGGCGGCGATGAGTTCATGGTATTTCTTAAGGACATTTCGACGGATGAGGCGATCCTGAAGGAAGCGAAAAAGATGGAGACTTTCTTTAAGAACTTTCAGGCTGGCGAGTATGTGAAGTACAAGGCTACGGCAAGTATTGGCGTGGCGGTATTCCCGCAGGAAGGCAGCGATTTTGAGACGCTTTATAAGGCGGCGGATCAGGGTGTATACAAGGCGAAGAAGAGAGGAAAGAACCAGCTTGCGTTTTACAAGGACAGGGAGCCTGTGGAGCAGGGCGCGGCTGGCACGACGGAAGAATAGATAAAGACGTAATATCTGAAAAACGGGAAGGACGGATTTGATGCCGCCCTTCTTTTTTTGTGTCCGTGCCTGTCTGTGGCGTGCGGTTATTGCGCGAAACTGCGGCAACGAAAACCATTTAGTAAAAATGAAACATATTATCGTAAACATTTGTGGTTTTTAGCGAAATCTGGTAAACAAAGGGGATAAGAAAAAGTCGAAAGGACGAAAAAATATGAAAAATGTATAAAAATATTTAAAATAGTGGTTGCCAATATGGGAAATATGTGATAAACTAACATTACGAAAACGTTTAAGTAAAAGACGCGTTTCGTGTAACCATTACATATTTTTATCTTTAAAGGAGGAAATGAAAAAGTATGAAGAAGAAAATGGTAAGCATCTTATTGGCGACATCTATGGTAGCTACACTTGCGGCTTGCGGCAGCGATCCCAATCCGGCAGCAGAGGCACCGGCAGCAGAGGAAGCACCGGCGGCAGAGGAGGAAGCGCCTGCTGAAGAGGCTGAGGCTCCGGCAGCGGCAGAAGAGGAAGCGCCCGCAGCAGAGGCGGCACCGGCAGACGGCGAGCTCGCTTACAGCGGAAACATCTCCATCATGCACTACTCCACATCTGAGGAGTCCGAGGGTAACGGCGGTTCCGACGGTTTCAGAACCTGTCTGGCAAACTGGCAGACCGCTCACGGCAACATCACGCTGGATGAGGAAGTGCTGGCAAACGACGACTACAAGACACAGATCGCTACCCGCGCAGCTGCAGACGACCTTCCCGATGTGTTCCTGCTTCAGGGTATGAACACCATCAGCTGGGCGAAGCAGGGACTTATGTATGATCTGACGGATGCGATCAAAAATTCGCCTTATGCGTCTCAGTATAAGATGGACTATATGATCCCGTTCACGGCAGAAGATAAGTATTGGGCGTTCCCGGCTTTGACAGGCGGCACCTGTACCGTGATCATCTACGATGAATCTATGTGGAAAGACGCAGGCTTTGACACCTTCCCGACCACATGGGCTGACGTGGAGAAAGCGGCTGAGTATTTCGACGCAGAAGGCATCGACACCATCGCATTTGGTAACTCCGGACAGTGGCAGCTGAACTCCTGCTTCGTATCCTGCCTCGGCTATCAGTACACAGGTACACAGTGGTTTGCAGACATCATTGCAGGCACAGGAAGCTTTGAGGATCCCAACTTCGTTGCAGCCTTGACAGAGACACAGCGTCTGTTCCACGACACCAAGATCTTCAACAAGGACTTTAACGCAATCAACAACGAGGATGCGCGTGAGTATTATATCTCCGGCGACGCGGCAGCGTTCATCGGCGGTAACTGGGACGCTTCCTACATTTCTGCTACGCTGGATGAAAGCGATCCGGAGAAGAAGACGAACACGAGATTTGCGGTTCTTCCTCAGACGGCAGATTCTACCAAATATGAGAAGTTCCAGAACATCGGTCTTGGCTATGGTATGGCGATCAGCGCGAAGGCTGCACAGGATCCCGACAAGCTTGCGGCTTGTATTGACCTTTGCCAGTATATGACAGGCCCCGCGTTCTCCGAGTATGTAGGCGCGAACTACGCACTGGCTGGTTTCTGCAGCTCCGATGTAGACCTCTCCGCATTTGATCAGTACACACAGGATTTCTACAACTTCTCCTATGTGGACAACAAGGGCTGTGAGATTTATGACTCCTATGTAGACGGTTCCGTCTGGTCCGTACTTAACACTGAGATGCAGGAAATGGTTAACGGCGACAAGGAGCCCGCGACCGTTGCAGCGGATACAGAGGCTGCATACAAAGCGTATCTGGGTCAGTAACAAATTGAGCTGACGCTCAATTGCGGCAGGCTCGGCAGAGAAATGGATCTTTCTTAAGGTATAAACAGGCAGCGCCGTCCGGGGGATTTCCCCGGGCGGATGCTTACCTGAAAGGGTCTTTGGTTAAGCGCGGGCTTAACCGTGGCGAAGCGCAGAAAACGACTTCGTTTCGCTTTTGGGGTATGTCTCAGTTACATGAATAGTGAGCAAAAGGAAATGGGGGCGAATCTATGCTGAAATCTATCAAACCGAAAAAATGGGTAGTAGCTGCATATCTTGCCGTGCCCGTGGCGCTCTATGTGTTCACGGTATTTGCACCGCTTGTTGCGGCTCTTTTTTACAGTTTCTTTGAGTGGAAGGGCGGGCCGGTAAAAACATTCAACGGTTTTGCCAATTACGCACAGTTATTTAGTGACGAAGTCTTCTGGAGTTCTTTCTGGCACAATATCTTTCTGGTGATTGTCTGTATCGTCGGGCAGATCGGTATCGCGTTTATCGTTGTGCTGTTAATTAACTCCAAGGTGACCAAGCTGCAGGGCATCCACAGGACTTTCGGATTTTTCCCGAGCACGATCTCGGCAGTCTGTATCGGTTTTATCTGGCAGATGATCTATGATTCCAGAAGGGGTCTGTTGAACTACTTTTTGGAGAAGATCGGCAGGGAGGATCTGCAGAAGGTATGGCTGAATGAGCCGGGGCTGGTAATGCTTCTGGTGTCCATTCCGCTGATCTGGCAGTTTATCGGTTACTACATGGTAATCCTGTTATCTGCGGTTTCCTCCATCAGCACGGAAGTTCTGGAGTCTGCGGAAATCGACGGCGCGACGGGAATCCAGCGTGCGCGCTACATTGTTTTACCCTTGATCAAGAATACTCTGCTCGTATGTATCACCCTCTGCGTGGCGGGTAACATGAAAGCATTTGATAATATTTACGTCATGACTTCCGGTGGACCGGGCTATTCCTCCATGGTTATGGCAATGTACGGATATAAAGTTTCCTTTGAGCAGTCCAACTTAGGCTACGGTTCCTGCATTTCCGTCGGCATCTTCGTGCTGGCGCTGGCGGTGATCGGCGGCTCCCAGATTCTGATGAACTACTTTATGACGGACAGCTACGACCGTCGGGAGGCAAAGCATCTGAAAGAGATTGAGAAGGAAAGAAAACAGGCAATCAAAGCCCGCAAGGCAAATAAGTAAAGGAGGGGAACTGCTATGGCGAAAGAAATGAAAATGACAAAAGTAGAAGACAATTCAGCAGGCACCCGGGTGAAGAGGGGCGTGCTTACGGTAGTGATCAACTTTTTCCTGTGGTTCTTCTCACTGACCTGTATTTTCCCGCTGTTCTGGATGCTCTATTCCTCGCTGAAAGAGAAGAGAGTGTTCAACAAGGATATTATGAGTCTGCCGAAGGAACCGACACTGGCAAACTACACAAAGATTTTGTCCAATAAGGACTACCGTCTGATGCAGTCGGTGGGCAACAGCGCGAGGACGACGATCCTGTCCGTTCTGCTCATCGTAATTATCGCGTTTATTGTGGGATATATTCTTTCGAGAGTTGACTTTATACTGAATAAGCCGCTGTATATCATGTTCCTGATGGGAATGCTGATTCCGATCCATTCGCTGATGGTGCCTATTTACATCATCTTTTCCAAGATGGGGCTTTCCAACCACTGGTATACGCTGTTGCTGCCGTATGTCTCGTTCGCGCTGCCCATGTCGATTTTCCTCGTGCAGGGCTATGTGAAGGGCATTCCGACGGAGCTTGAGGAGGCTGCCGCCATCGACGGCTCCACCTTCTCGAAGACGCTGTTCGGTATCATCCTCCCGGTGTGCAAGCCGATTCTGGTGACGGTTGCGATTATCAACGTGTTCAGCTGCTGGAACGAGTTCTCCTTCGCCTTGATTCTGATCAAGGACAGGGCGCTGTACACGGTACCGCTGGGACTGAAGCAGTTCACGGGACAGTTTTCGTCGGATTATCCGAAGATCATGGCGGCTATGCTGATCACCATGGCTCCTATCGTGGTTTTCTACTTCGCGTTCAGCAAGCAGATCATCAAAGGTATGGTTGCCGGGGCTGTGAAGGGCTAAAGCGTCTTGCAAAAACGGGTCTGTGTGTTTTTTGGGGTAGCTTTTATTATAGGGGGGAGTTGCAGACCGGGGGCGGAAATCGTCCCCGGTTTTTGCTACTATTGACAGATACCCCCATGGGGTATATTATATCTGTATAGAACCACGTATGCCAGACATAAAAGGATTCGGCGTGCATGGAATCATTACTTAAATTCATAAAATTGGGAGAGAATAGATGAGTGAGGAAAAGACAGCCGCAGGCGACGTGTGCGCCTGCTGTCGGCACAAGGGCACACCCCGGGACGCGGCAGAACAGAAAAATTTGCAGAACCGTATCAACCGGATTATCGGTCAGCTCAAAGGGATTCAGGGAATGATTGAGGACAACCGCTACTGCGGCGACGTCCTTGTGCAGATCGGTGCGGTGGAGAGCGCGCTCCAGAGCCTCGGCTATGTGATCCTTGAGGAACACATGATGTCATGCGTGGCGGAGGGCGTGCAGCAGGGGAACACGGAGATGCTCGCGGAAGCCGTGGAGCTGATGAAAAAGATAAAATAGCAGATTGCGAAAAGCGCCATCGCGGGATTAGCTTCGCGAACCCGGCGGACTGAAGTGAAATGATGATAGGGAGCATAATATGAGGAATGAAAAATTTAGCGTGACGGGCATGACATGCGCCGCCTGCAGCGCGCATGTGGAGAAAGCGGTGCGCGGCGTCGAGGGCGTTGAGACGGTCAGCGTAAATTTACTTATGAATAATATGGTGGTGTCGTTTCAGGAACCGGCGACGGCGGCAGCGATCTGTCAGGCTGTGGAGAAAGCCGGGTACGGGGCGGCTCTGGCAGGCACTCTCGACGCAGCCGGGAATTGCGGTGGCGTTAGCTGCAGCGTAAATGGAAAAAACGGCGGAACCACAGCCGGAGGGCAGGATGCTTTTGCGGACCACGAGACGCCGAAACTGCGTCGCAGGCTGATCGCCTCCCTGTGTATTCTGATCCCTCTCATGTATGTGTCCATGGGGCATCTGATGTGGGGGTGGCGCGTGCCGGAAGGACTGGCGGGCAATCCGTGGGCGATCGCACTGTATCAGCTTCTTCTGACCGGGCTTGTGATGGTCATTAACCAGAAATTTTTTGTGAGCGGTTTTGCCGGGCTGATGCACCGTGCGCCGAACATGGACACACTGGTTGCGCTCGGCAGCGCGGCGGCTTTTGTGTACAGCGCGGCAGTTATGTTCCGCATGGGCGGCGCATACGGCGCAGGCGATATGGAAATGGCGACGCACTGTCTGCACGACATGTATTTTGAATCGGCGGCAATGATTCTTACCCTGATTACGGTAGGTAAGATGCTGGAGGCATACAGCAAGGGAAAGACGACGAACGCCGTCAAAAGTCTGATGGACCTTGCGCCGAAAACGGCACATGTGATCCGCGACGGCGTGGAAGTGACGATAGACGCGGATGAGGTCGCGGCAGGAGATACCTTTATCGTGAAACCGGGCGAGAGCATTCCCGTAGACGGAGAGGTAATTGCGGGCGAGAGCGCGGTGGATGAAGCCGCGCTTACGGGAGAAAGCCTTCCCGTGGATAAGGCGGCAGGAGACCGGGTAAGCGCCGCGACGCTGAACCAGAACGGCGCGCTGACCTGCGTGGCGACGCGGGTGGGCAGTGACACGACCCTGCGCCAGATCATAGATATGGTGGAAAATGCGGTGGCGACGAAAGCGCCCATCGCACAGGTCGCGGACCGGGTGTCCGGCGTCTTTGTGCCGGTGGTGATTACGCTTGCACTCATCACGGGGGCGGTCTGGCTGCTTGCGGGGGCGGGTGTCGGAAAAGCCCTTTCCTACGCGATCAGCGTGCTTGTGATAAGCTGTCCCTGCTCGCTTGGGCTGGCAACGCCCGTGGCGATCATGGTGGGAAACGGCAGAGGTGCGGGACAGGGCATTCTCTTTAAAAACGCGACGGCACTGGAACAGACCGGCAGGACAAATTTTGTGGTGCTGGATAAGACGGGGACTGTGACGGAGGGGAAGCCGCGTGTGACGGATATCTGTCCGGCAGAGGGCGTTTCCGCAAAAGAACTTTTGCGGGCGGCGGCTTCTCTGGAAAAGAACAGCGAACATCCCCTTGCGCGGGCGGTCTGTGAACATGCCGCGGAGGAAGGGATTGCCGCGGAGGAGATCACGGGCTTTAAGGCGCTTCCCGGATGGGGCGTGGAAGGCGTGCTGGGGCACGGTTCCGGCGATGGCACGGAGAACGCCACAGCGGTGTGCCGCGCAAACAACGGTGCGGACGGGCAAAACGGGATTCCGGCGCTGGGCGGAAAGGCGGCGCTGCTTGCGGAACGGGGACTGATGACGGACGCGTTTCTGAGGCAGGGTGAGCACATGGCGGAAGAGGGAAAAACCCCGCTCTATTTTGCGGCGGGCGGCGCAATGCTTGGCATGATTGCCGTGGCTGACGTGGTGAAGCCGGACAGCGCGCAGGCGGTCGCAGAACTGAAAAACATGGGCATCCATGTGATTATGCTGACGGGGGATAACCGGCGCACGGCGGAGGCAGTCCGCGCGCAGGTGGGCATCGACGCCGTGGTGGCTGACGTCCTGCCGGGCGATAAGGAAGCGGTGATCAGACGGCTCTCCGGGCACGGGAAAGTGGCAATGGTGGGGGACGGCATCAACGACGCGCCCGCATTGACGAGGGCAGACGTAGGAATCGCCATAGGCGCAGGCGCGGATGTGGCGCTGGACGCGGCGGATATCGTGCTGGTGAAATCAAAACTGACAGATGTTTCGGCGGCAGTGCGTCTTTCCAGACAGGTGCTGAAAAATATCCATGAAAATCTGTTCTGGGCGTTTTTCTACAACTGCATCGGGATTCCCGTGGCGGCGGGTGTGCTCATGCCGTTTACCGGGCTGTCCTTAAATCCCATGTTCGCGGCAGCGGCGATGAGCCTGTCCAGCTTCTGCGTGGTCACGAACGCCCTGCGGCTGAATCTGTTTTCCGTCCACGGCACGGCGAAAGACAGGAGGGCGCATATGGTTCCTATGCCGGATCTGACGGACGAAATCGCACAGCCGCGGCAGACGGACAGCCATGTGGCAGGCGGCACCGGGAGCGGTGCGGAAGGTTGTGTGGCAGATGACGGAAGAGACGGGCATCAGAAAGCCGGCAAAGTATGCAGCGGCGAAAGCTGTCGTAAAAGTAAGAAAGAGGACAAACGTAACAGTCAGGAAAAAGGAAAGGAGAATGAGAGTATGGTTAAGGTATTGGATGTGGAGGGTATGATGTGCGCGAAGTGTCAGGCGCATGTACAGAAGGCTCTGGAGGGCGTTGCCGGGGTGACGGCTGTGGAGGTCAGTCTGGAAAACAATACGGCGAGCGTGACGATGGAAAACGAGATCGCTGACGAGACCCTCGCGGGTGCCGTGACGGAGGCGGGTTATGAGGTAAAAGGGTGCACAACCGCGTAAAATGCGAAGTGGCAGGGCAGTTTATCTGCCTTTCCGTCTGTCTGTTTAGGCAAAGTGCACAGGAAAGCGGTATATTCTTAGTCAAATTGCCGTGTGTCTTAAAAAAAACTTAATAATGTAAGCAAAATCTACAATCGAGAACGAAATCTTTGTGGAATAGTGGTATGGAAAAGGGGAAAAAAGTCCGTTATACTAATCTACAGAATTAATCATCCGGGAAACGGTTTCTGCGGATGAAAAAAATAAAAAAATTATAATTAGGAGGCTATCATGGCAAGTTTATCTTTGAAGAATGTTTGCAAGGTATACCCTAACGGATTCGAGGCAGTAAAAGATTTCAACCTTGAAATCGCAGATCAGGAGTTCATCATTTTCGTAGGCCCTTCGGGCTGCGGTAAGTCTACCACGCTTCGTATGATCGCTGGTCTGGAGGACATCTCCTCCGGTGAGCTGAAGATCGGTGACAGAGTTGTTAACGATGTAGAGCCTAAGGACAGAGATATCGCAATGGTATTCCAGAACTACGCTCTGTATCCGCATATGTCCGTGTATGATAACATGGCGTTCGGTCTTAAGCTGAGAAAAGTTCCGAAGGATGAGATCGACAAGATGGTGAAAGAGGCAGCGAAGATCCTTGATCTGACAGCTCTCCTTGATCGTAAGCCGAAGGCTCTTTCCGGTGGTCAGAGACAGCGTGTGGCTATGGGTCGTGCAATCGTTCGTAACCCTAAGGTATTCCTGATGGATGAGCCGCTGTCCAACTTGGATGCAAAACTTCGTGTACAGATGCGTGTTGAGATCTCCAAGCTGCACCAGAGACTGGGCACCACCATCATCTATGTAACACATGACCAGACAGAGGCTATGACCCTTGGTACCAGAATCGTTGTTATGAAGGACGGCGTGGTACAGCAGGTTGATACTCCTCAGAACTTATATCAGAAGCCTCAGAACCTGTTCGTAGCAGGATTCATGGGTTCCCCGCAGATGAACTTCCTCGATGCGGTTGTTGAGAAGAACGGTGATACCGCTAACCTTAAGGTTGCAGGTCAGACCATTCCGTTACCGCCCGCTAAGTCCAAGAAGCTGATCGACGGCGGCTACGTAGGAAAGACAGTTACATTCGGTATCCGTCCTGAGGATGTATATGATTCCGAGATGTTTATCGAGACCGCTAAGTGCGTATTCGAGTCTACCATCAAGGTTTACGAACTGCTTGGTGCGGAAGTTTACTTATACTTCGATCTCGCTGAGTTCCCGATTACCGCAAGAGTAGATTCCCGTACAACGGCAAGACCCGGTGACACAGTTAAGTTTGCTTTCGATGTTGAGAAGATCCACGTATTCGACAAAGAGACAGAGCAGACCATCACCAACTAATAGAAATGACAGCAGGGGAGGGAGGCGTATGCACCCCTCCCCTTTGTGCGTATCTGCGTATTAAAAACGGAGGAATATATGATATCAAGTCAGATTATTAAGGCGAGTATAGAGGAGCTTTCGGCGATTTCCAAGGTATCCCTTGCGGTGTGGGATCCGGAGGGAAAGGAGATTGCGGCGACTTTTGAGACAGATGATATTTCCCCGTCGCTGATCTCGGGCTTTGTGGATTCTCCCGCTGACAGTCAGGTGATCGGGGTGCATCATCTTCTCAAGGTTCTGGATGAAGAGGAAGTGCTTTTTGTTCTGGACGCGAAGGGCGGCAGCGAAGATACTTACATGATCGGAAGGATTGCGGTCAGCCAGCTTCAGCACTTGATTGTTGCCTACAAAGAGCGGTATGACCGGAATAACTTTTTCCAGAATCTCCTGCTGGACAATATGCTTCTGGTGGATATCTACAACAGGGCAAAGAAACTGCATATTGAGGCGGCGGTTCCCCGCGCGGTGTTCCTTGTCGAGACGGATAAGGAGAAGGACGGCACGGCGATGGAACTTCTGAACGGGATGTTCACGTCACAGGTCGGTGATTATATTACGGCGGTTGATGAAAGCAATGTGATCCTCATCAAATCGCTTGCTCCCGAGGATGGTTATGAGAGGCTGGAACAGATTGCCGATACGATTGCGGATATGATGAACATGGAGGCGATGCTTAACGTGCGCGTTGCCTACGGCACGATTGTCGAGGAACTGAAGGAAGTGTCGAAGTCTTACAAAGAAGCGAAAATGGCGCTTGATGTGGGGAAAATTTTCTATGCGGAGAAAAAGGTGACGGCTTACAACACGCTGGGAATCGGACGTCTGATTTATCAGCTGCCGATCAATCTGTGCAGACTCTTTATCGACGAGATTTTCGGGTCAAATGTGCCGGCGGAGCTGGATGATGAAACCCTGACGACGATTAACAAGTTCTTCGAGAACAACCTTAATGTGTCTGAGACGTCGAGACAGCTTTTTGTACACCGCAATACGCTTGTGTACAGAATTGAGAAACTGCAGAAGAGCACGGGACTGGATATCCGTGTCTTTGACGACGCGCTGACATTCAAAATTGCGCTGATGGTAGTGAACTATATGAGATATCTGGATTCTCTGGATTACTGATGCAAAGAAATATGAAAAAAGGACGAAGGAGCGGCTCGGACGGGCCGCTCTTCTTTGCGTTCCGGGTTCTATTTTAAATCATGCGCGCATATATATGAACAGAAGAATATAAATCTGTGATTTGCGCCGTCTGGTCGCACGGGCGCTCCGAAACGGAGGTTATTATGTATCAGAAAGAAATCATATATTTGGGCTTGTACAAGGACGGGGACCGTCTGGGGAGCGCAGGCTTTCTGAAGGTGGAAAAACGGGACAAGGAGGGGAACCTTTCGCTGGTGGTCAAAAACGTGCCCCACTCCATAAACGGGAAGTACCCGGTGCGGTATTACAGCGGCTCGGACTGGAAAGAGGCGGACGGTATTACGGTGCGGGAAGGCGGCGGACAGTGGGAAACGCAGGAGCCGGATTCTCTGGAGCAGGTGCGCCTGCAGATCATGCTGCCCGGCGGGTATCTGGTGGAGGGAGCCAGTAAGGCGGCTGCGGGACAGGCGGCTACAGTGAAAGAGGAGAAGAAGCAGGATGTACAGCAGCCGCTTGCATCACCGCGGGATGATAGCACCGCGGAAGGGACCGTGCCAGCGCAGGAAGAGATGGCTGCTGTGTATGTCAGGCCGGTGCCGGAACAGTCTGCCGCGGCGAAGCCTGTCATGCCAGAGCCGGAGCGGGACTTGCGGGAGCTGACAGAATCTCTGGAAGAGGAGGCTGCTGCCGCAAAGCCGCCTGTGCCGGAACCACAAAAAATAGAGCGCATTGTGGTGCAGAAACGGGGCGGCAGGGCGAGCGGCGCTGCTGCGGAGCAGGCGCAGAAACCCTTGATGGCGGATGCCCTTGTCATAGAGGGATTAAAGGAAGATAAGTGGGAGCAGATTCTGGACACTTACGACAATATCCATCCCTACGGCGACGGACGCGTCTATGTGAAACTGGAGCCGACGGACTTTATCATCATGTCAGGGAAATACCAGCATCTGGTGAACAACAGCTTTTTGCTGCACGGATTTTATAATTACCGGCATGTGATTTTGGGAAAAGAGGGAGAGGCATATTATCTGGGCGTTCCCGGCGTTTTTTATGAAAGGGAAAAGATGGTGGCGCTGATGTTCGGCTTTGAGGCGTTCGAGTGTGGGAGCGGCGAATCGAAACCGGGCGAGTTCGGGTATTATCTGAGGAAGGTGGAACTGTGACGGATTTGCCGGCAGTCCGTCGTCTTGGCGTGGCTGCCGGCAGGGGAAACGGGTGACAAAGAACGCTCAGACACCCTCGCAGTCGAACGGTGGAATAAAACTTTCCGCGGCTGTTTCGCCTTCCTGGATAAAGCCGTTTTCGATGCCGATGCGGATGGCGAAGTCAACGATCCGCCCATACTCTTTGTCGGATATCCGCCGGTTCAGCGGGGGGATCCCGGAAACCTGCGAGAGCGGTGTGTACTGGTTCATAATGCTGACATATATGTCATTTTTGAAGGTTTCATGGAGAAAGCGGAGGATCCGGCGGCTGTCTTTGCCACAGCCGGGCAAAAGCAGATGGCGCACAATCACGCCCCGCAGCATCAGCGAATCCTCCCCGTCCGCAAAAACGGGAGCGCCGGTCTGGCGGATCATTTCGGCGATGGCGGCGGACGCCGTTTCAAAGTAATCCGGCGCGTGGGAATAGCTTTCGCTTAAGGCGGTGTCAAAGTATTTCAGATCGGGAAGATAAATGTCGATCAGCCCTTCCAGTCTGTGGAGCGTTTCCACTTTTTCGTAGGCGGAAGTATTATAGATGACGGGGATGGAAAGTCCCTGTTTTTTTGCTGTCTGTAATGCGATTATGATCTGCGGGACAAAGTGGGCGGGCGTCACGAGATTGATATTGTGCGCCCCCCTTTCCTGCAGTTCCAGAAAGATATCGGACAGGCGGGATGCTGTGATCTCACGCCCTTTTCCCTGTGCAATCTCATGGTTCTGGCAGTACACGCAGCGGAGGTTGCAGCCGCTGAAAAAAACAGCGCCGGAACCGTTTTTGCCGGACAGGCATGGCTCTTCCCAGAAATGGAGCGACGCCCTCGCGGCTGAGAGTCTCGCAGTCTGTCCGCAGTAACCGGTTTCACCGGCGTTTCTGTTTACGTGGCATTCCCTCGGGCAGAGTGTGCAGTCCGACAGTTCCAGCCATGTTTCATTTTCGTAAATTGACTGATCGGTATCTTTCATTTCTTCTTTTCCATCATGGTGAGTATGCGGCGGAAATATGCCTTGAAATTCAAAACCGTGCGCTTTATGTCGAATCGTAACCCATGTACGTTACCTTTACAGTTAACTCCGCCAGGCACCCTCACGGCACATGAAAGGTTCCACTTAGTGCTGCTGTGTTCCCACCCTGACACGGTTCATGGATTCTCATTGCGCAAGACCCAAACTTCAACGCCACTTATAAAGGGCAGCTACGCAAGCGCAGACCCTCGATAAAGCATCACCCCCACTAGAGCGGATTGTGGGTACAGGGCACCGCTAACGCCCCGGCTGCACGGTCTAATCAGTATACTGTTTTTTTGAAAGTTTGTCAACTTTTCATCGCTTTCGGATGTCCCGGTGTGCCCATGGTGATCTGACAAGAATTGGCAAATATTCACATGACAAGGTATTTTAGGGCAGGGCATTGCTCTTTTATAATGATTAGGGATGGGATATTAAAAAAATATTGCACCATTTTGCAATATTGACACTTATAAGTCCCGGCTTGTACATGGTAGGATGAAGGTGTTGAAAACGAAGAAACAATCCGTGGGCGCTGGTGGGAACGGCACAGTCGGAGAGCGCCTCCACAGAGCAGCTGTTTGCAATCAGTGAAAATCTTCTGGAGCACAGCGGGCAGATGATAGATAAATCGGAGCAAAGCCGGAAAAATCTGATGAATCTAGAAGAAAGCAGCCGTAATATGGAACTCAAGATGCAGGATGTCAATCGTATTTCCAAAGAGCTGACTGATATTTCCGTGTCAAACGGACAATCGTTGAATCATCTTATGGGTATGAGTCAGGATGTGGAGAAATCCACGGGCAAAACAAAGGAGGTCACGGATAAACTGCTGACGGAGTCGGGAGAGATTGGAGCGACTCTGGATATCATTAATGAGATAGCGGAATCCATCAATCTTCTGGCGCTGAATGCTTCCATTGAGGCGGCGCGCGCCGGGGAGGCAGGGCGTGGATTTGCCGTTGTCGCGCAGGAAGTCGGGCACCTTGCGGATAATACGAAAGAGTCCCTGCAGAAGGTTGGCGAGGTGGTAAGCCGCGTGCAGATGGGTACACATAATGTATCCGAATTTATGAGTCAGAATGCACAGCAGCTTTTGAATCAGAACAGGGTTATTCAGGAAACGGTGGAAGGCGTCCGGACCATGATGGATCTGCTGGAGAAGTCTGTGCAGGCGATTGAGGAGGCTGAGGACATCCGGGTGATACAGAGCGGTGTGATTCGGGGAACGGTTGAGATCAATGAGGACATTGCGGGGCGCATCCAGTCAGAAAACGAGGAATTTACCAATATTGCAAGTATGGTGCAGAGCAGCAGGGAGGAAATCATGGAATTGTCCGGGCAGGTGGACACCATCAATTCGATGGTGGAAGAACTGGAGAAACTGCTGGTGACGGAATAAACAGGGCGGGAATTTTCCTGCGTGCAGACAAAAAGCCGAAGCGGAAGCTTCGGCTTTTTAGCGGAGACGGAGGGATTCGAACCCTCGTGCCCCGGAGGGCTAACGCATTTCGAGTGCGCCCCGTTATGACCACTTCGATACGTCTCCATACGAATTAAATTATAAGTTGAAATGAAATTCTTGTCTACTGTTTTTTCATATTTCACAGATAATTCTTTTTCGGTGCGAAATCTTTTTTGTGTCCTGAATATGGTACGTGTGGTAAAATATAATAGTGTGAGAAGCATTTCTAAAGCACAGCAGCAAAGGCTGCCTCGTTAAGAACTACTAAGTCTCACATGGGGAGGACAGCATGACGCAGGATGAAAAGTATATGAAAGAAGCCATAAAGCAGGCGAAAAAGGCATATGCACTCGGGGAAGTGCCGATTGGCTGTGTGATCGTGTATCAGGACAAGATCATCGGCAGGGGATATAACCGGCGCAATACGGACAGGAATACGCTGGCGCACGCGGAGATTACCGCGATCAATAAAGCCAGCCGTGCGATGAAGGACTGGCGGCTTGAGGAGTGTACGCTCTACGTGACGCTGGAGCCATGCCAGATGTGCGCGGGGGCGATTGTGCAGGCGCGGGTGACGGAGACGGTGATCGGCGCTATGAATCCGAAGGCAGGCTGTGGCGGTTCGATCTTAAATATTCTGGAGATGCAGGAGTTCAACCATCAGGTGATTGTGCGCCGGGGCGTTCTGGAGGAGGAATGCCAGTTGATTTTGAAGCGTTTTTTTCAGGAGCTGCGGGAGAGAAACCGGATAGAAAAGCAGCAGCGCAGGGAAAAGCAGGCGGATGTGAACGAAATACCTTGACCGGGTTTTCCGCATTTACTATAATTATCTTAAAGTGGAAAGTCCAGAAGGAGGAATGGCGATAGAGGCTATGGATATGACAGAAAAAGAAAGAGCGGATACAAAGATGGCTACTTTATATGAGATAAGATTAATGATTACAAACGGAGATAAGAAAGAATATACGGCGGATGAAATTGTGGAATTACTGGACAAGATAGCAATGGCGAAAGATCAAAAATAAAAAATGTGGGAAGATAAGGAGGAATCGTAATGAAGAGAATCGGAATGTTGACCAGTGGTGGAGATTGTCAGGCGTTAAACGCTGCTATGAGAGGTGTTGTTAAGTGCCTTTCCTGCAGTAGTGAGGACGTGGAGATTTATGGATTTCTGGATGGCTATAAGGGAATGATTTACGGGGATTTCCGAATTTTGACAGGGCACGATTTCGCGGGCATTCTGACGAAGGGCGGCACCATTCTCGGCAGCTCCAGAACTCCTTTTAAGCTGATGCGTGAGCCGGATGAAAACGGGCTGGATAAAGTGGAGGCGATGAAGCAGAATTATTATAAGCTGAAACTGGACTGCATGGTAATCCTTGGCGGCAACGGCACCCATAAGACAGCGAATATGCTCCGCGAGGAGGGGCTGAATGTCATCACGCTGCCTAAGACCATAGACAATGACCTGTGGGGAACAGATATGACTTTCGGTTTCCAGAGCGCGGTCAATATTGCGACGGACTGCATTGACTGTATTCATACCACGGCGTCCTCACATGGACGTATCTTCATTGTGGAAGTTATGGGACATAAGGTGGGCTGGCTTACGCTGAATGCCGGCATCGCAGGCGGTGCGGATATCATCCTGATTCCTGAAATTCCTTATGACATTGACAGCGTGATCAAGGCGATCAAGGCGCGCTCGCAGAGAGGATCCCGCTTTACCATTATGGCGGTGGCTGAGGGCGCGATCTCCAAGGAGGACGCGAAACTTTCCAAGAAAGAATTAAAGGAGAAAATGAAGAATTATCCTTACCCTTCTGTTTCCTATGAAATTGCGGATAAGATTATGAAAAAGACCGGCATGGATGTGCGCGTTACGGTTCCGGGTCATACGCAGCGCGGCGGAAGTCCCTGTCCTTATGACAGAGTGTTCGCTACCAGACTGGGCGCGGAGGCAGGCAAATTGATTCTGCAGGGCGAGTACGGGTTCATGGTTGGTTATAAAAACAGAGAGATCGTGAGGGTGCCGCTTGAGGAAGTGGCAGGCAAGCTGAAAATGGTATCACCTGATGCCACCATTGTTCAGGAGGCGAAGATGGTGGGTATCAGTTTCGGAGATTAGCTGCTGTCCACGCCATATCCGATTGTGGTACAATTAGGTTTGTTCAAGGCGTAAACAGCAGCAACAGATGCACACAAAATGCCGAAAAGCAGGCATTTTGGCGCTGACTCCGACACCATGCAGCAAGTGCATGGCGCGGTGTGAACGATAACGGAGATTAACTTCATGTCATATACAGCACTGTATCGTAAGTTCCGCCCGGGCCACTTTGAGGATGTCAAGGGGCAGGAGCATATAGTGACCACCCTGCAGAACCAGATCAAGGCGGACCGTATCGGTCACGCGTATCTCTTCTGCGGGACGAGGGGAACAGGAAAGACTTCCATAGCGAAAATATTTGCGCGGGCGGTGAACTGCGAGAACCCTGTGGAGGGGAGTCCATGTGGGGAATGTGCGAGCTGTAAGGCGATTGCGGCGGGCGTTAGTATGAATGTGATTGAGATTGACGCCGCCTCCAACAATGGCGTTGACAATATCCGTGAGATTGTGGATGAGGTGTCCTATTCTCCGGCGGAGGGACGGTTTAAAGTTTATATTATCGACGAGGTGCATATGCTCTCCATCGGCGCTTTTAACGCGCTGTTAAAGACGCTGGAAGAGCCGCCCTCCTATGTGATTTTTATTCTGGCGACCACCGAGGTGCACAAGATACCGATTACCATACTTTCCCGCTGTCAGCGGTATGATTTCCGCCGGATTTCGATTGAGACGATTGCGGGGAGACTGCGGGAACTGATGGAAAAAGAACAGGTGCAGGTGGAGGAGAAGGCGCTCCGCTATATTGCAAAGACGGCGGACGGCTCCATGCGTGACGCGCTGAGCCTGCTGGATCAGTGCATTGCCTTTCATTTCGGGCAGGAACTGACTTACGATAAAGCGCTTGATGTTCTCGGCGCGGTGGACACGGAAGTATTCAGCAGGCTTCTGCGCCATGTGATCGGGCGGGAAGTGACCGGGTGTATCGGGCTTTTGGAAGAAATTGTCATGCAGGGGCGGGAACTTTCGCAGTTTGTGACAGATTTCACATGGTATCTGAGAAATCTTCTTCTGCTGCAGTCGTCCGACGACATAGAGGATATCATAGATGTGTCTTCCGATAACCTGCTTCGCCTGAAGGAGGAGTCGGGGATGCTGGAGCCGGAGACGCTTATGCGCTACATCCGCATTTTTTCTGAGCTTTCCGGGCAGATCAAATATGCGCCGCAGAAGAGAATCCTAATTGAGATTGCGCTGATCAAACTTTGCAGACCCGATATGGAACGGGATATCAGCTCCGTGGCGGAGCGGGTCAGAGTGATAGAGGAACAGCTGGAAAACGGCGTCGTGGCTGTGGCGGCTGCAGGCGCAGGGGATAGCGCGCCGGCGCCCGTCCCTGCGAAAGACCGCCCGCCTCTGCCGAAGGCGATTCCAGAGGATGTGCAGGCGGCGGTGGAGCGGTGGCATGATATTGTGTCATATGCGGATATGCCCATGAAACTGTATCTGAAAGAAGCGCGCTTAAGTCTGGGCGGGGACAGCCGGCTGCTGGTGGTTGTGGAGGACGGTCTTGCCTCCGATTATTTTTTGCGGCAGGAAGGACATAAGGAACTGCTGGAGCAGATGCTGGCGGACATGACGGGCAGACAGATTGACGTGACGGTGCAGACGGTGCCGGACAAGGAAACTTTTGAGCAGAGCTATGTGGATTTGTCACAGCTGATCCATATGGAAATAGAGGAAGAATAGGAAAGGAAAATAGAAAACATGGCGAAACGAGGCGGATTTCCGGGCGGTGGAATGCCCGGCAATATGAGTAATCTGATGAAGCAGGCGCAGAGAATGCAGCGTCAGATGGAGGAGAGCCAGAAAGAACTTGAAACGAAGGAGTTTACGGCGAAGGCAGGCGGCGGTGCGGTGGAAGTTACCGTGACAGGCAAGCGCGAGGTGACGAAGGTGAAGCTTTCCGAGGAGGTAGTGGATCCTGACGATATCGAAATGCTGGAGGATCTGGTGATGGCGGCGGCAAATGAGGCGCTTCGCATGGCGGAGGAGGCAAATGCCGAAGTTATGAATAAGATGACCGGAGGACTCGGGTTAGGCGGAGGTCTGCCGTTCTAAATGTCCATTGGGACAATTCGGCATTATCAAAAAAATGCCTGACGAAAGGTTGAGAATTTTTCTGACATGGAACTTTACAGCGGACATATCAATAAATTGATAGAGGAGCTGGCGGGACTGCCCGGGATCGGGCACAAGTCAGCGCAGCGGCTTGCCTTCCACTTGATTAATATGCCGCAGTCGCGGGTGGAACGGCTGGCGAAAACGATTGTCGAGGCGAAGGAAAATGTCCGCTACTGTCAGGAGTGTTTTACTCTGACGGACAAAGAAATCTGCCCGGTCTGCGCAAATGGGAACAGGGATCACAGCGTCATCATGGTGGTGGAAAACGCGAGGGATCTGGCGGCTTACGAAAAGACGGGAAAGTATACGGGCGTTTACCATGTGCTGCATGGCGCCATATCTCCTATGCTGGGCATCGGACCGGGAGATATCAGACTGAAAGAGCTGATGAAGCGGCTGGAAGGCGACGTCACGGAAGTGATTATCGCGACCAATTCCAGTCTGGAAGGGGAGACGACAGCGATGTACATCAGCAAGCTGATCAAGCCGACGGGAATCAGGGTTACGAGAATAGCCAGCGGCGTCCCGGTAGGGGGAGATCTGGAATATATCGACGAAGTGACACTTTTGCGGGCGCTGGAAGGCAGGGTGGAACTGTGATTTGCCAGATGCTGGATCAGCGTGCGCCGGTTATCGGATTCGTGGCAGGGAACATCTGGAAAATATGTCGTAATTACGGCAGTTAAAATAAACAAAGACGAAGGAGGGTATGGGAAGTGGGGATCGTAAAAGAGAAGTTCGGCACCATGAAAACGGGGGAAGAGATTTATCTGTATACGTTGAAGAATAAAAATGGCGTGGAAGTAAAGATTACGAATATCGGTGCAGCGGTAGTGGAACTCTGGGTGCCGGATAAAAACGGAGAGTCTGCCGATGTGGTTCTCGGCTTTGACAAGGGGGAAGATTATTTTTCCAATCCTAGCTTTTTCGGCGTGACTATCGGACCGAATGCGAACCGTGTCGGCGGGGCAGCTTTTACCTTGAACGGGAAAGAGTATCATCTGCCTGTAAACGACGGGCCGAACAATCTGCACAGCGATATGGACGCCGGTTATCATAAGGGGTACTGGAAAGCGGAGGAAGACGGTGACAGTCTGAAACTCACGATTGAGGGCAAGGATGGCGAACTGGGTTTTCCGGGGAATAAAAAGGTTACCATGACTTATACGTTGACGGATGACAATGAGTTAAAACTCAAATATCATGCGACTTCCGATATGGATACGCTGCTCAATATGACGAATCATACTTACTTTAATCTGGCGGGGCATGACTCGGGCAGCATCGAAGGTCAGTTCCTGCGGCTAAATGCCGCCAATTTTACACCGGTGCTTCCGGGGGCGATTCCCACGGGAGAGATTGCCCCGGTGGCGGGTACGCCGTTAGACTTTACCGAAAGGAAGCAGATCGGCAAGGAGATTGGCGCGGACAACGAACAGCTTAAACTGGTGCAGGGCTATGACCATAACTTTGTGATCGACAAAGCCGACGGCACGATGCGGGAGGTCGCGGAGGCGGAGGATGTAAAGAGTGGCCGCAAAATGAAGGTGTTTACCAATTTGCCCGGTATGCAGTTCTATGCCGGCAACTGCATTGCGGAACAGGAGGGGAAAGGCGGCGTGCATTATGCGCCCCGCACGGGCTTCTGTCTGGAGACACATTATTTCCCCGACAACATTCATCATCCCAACTTCCCGCAGGCGGTATTTGGACCGGGGAAGGATTATGAGTCGGAGACCATTTACCAGTTTGTATAACAGGGTATGCGGACTGGCTCCGCTTGCCGCGTTTATCATATCATGCGTGAAAGTAAAATGCCGTCGTGTGCATAACACGGCGGTATTTTTTGCGCGCATAAGCAGAGTCGGAAAGCGACAGAGACAGGCTGCATACTGGTATGCAAGACTGTCTGTGGCGATTCAGGACGAGCAACGCGAACGAGAGATGCGAAGCATCTCGAGTCTGCTTATGCGCATAAGCAGAGTCGGAAAGCGACAGAGACAGGCTGCATGCTGGCATGCAAGACTGTCTGTGGCGATTCAGGACGAGCAACGCGAACGAGAGATGCGAAGCTTGTGATCCACCGCGCCTTATGTCATATTTCTCGGGGGAATTATGGTATACTCCTCACAAAAGTAAAATATGTAACAGACGCAGGGGGAAAAGATGGAATCCGGGTCGGCAGTTATTGGGAAAGAGGAAAAAAAGAAAAAGTATCATATTTATGTGGAAGAATATGTCCTGTCATATTTGAGACGTGAGTCCGATTCGCTGGAACTGTCCGAGATTTATTTTTACGGATCCCGTCAGGAGTTCGGCAGAAAACTCTATGTTTATGGGGCGGGGCGGGATAAGGGAATCGCCGCGTTTGCGGAGTACGAGCCGCTTTCCGAGCTGGTGTGCCGTCTGACGCAGGCAGGTCCCGTATTTCTTGTGCGGGAACCGGACGGGGAATACAGAACGACCGGCTTTCAGGTCTTTTATGACAATAATGAGGCGATGCAGAATTATCTGCTGGAGTGGACAGGCAGTACAGGTGGTAAGCAGACTGCGCAAAAGAGGGGGCTGCCGGAGATGCCGTCTGCGTCCGCGGCATTTCCGGGTGAAGAGAAAAAACGGACGCCGCACAGGGCCATGTCGGTACAGTTGTGTCTGATTCTGGTGGTGCTGGTAGCGATTGTTATTACTTCCACGGACAGCTATGACAAGATGGAGGAGCTAAACCGTTCCGCAAAGGAGGTCTTTTTTGCCATAGAAAATCAGGAGGCGGGGGATGATGATAACACGGATACAGAGGAGAAGGAAATTGTAATAGAGCGGGCGACAGATCCCTTTGCGGATATGAAGCAGGAGGAGGATACAAAAGCGGAAGCAGAGGAGCCTGCACAGACGCCGGATTCCGATGAACCTGTGGACGACCGGGAGCAGGAGGATGTGGAGCAGGCAGAGGGCGTGGAGCAGGCAGAGAACGTGGAGCAGGCAGAGGACGTAGAGTCGGCAGAGGATAACGGCGCTAACGGGACAAGCGATTCCGACGACAATTCCGACACGGAAGAGGAGGCGCTTTCCAGAAACATAACCAGATATTATGAGGTGGAGCAGGGGGACACGCTCTATACAATCAGTCAGAAAATTTACGGGGATATTTCCAGTGTGGAAAAAATATGTGAAGTGAACCAGATTTCCGATCCCGACAAAATCCGTTTCGGGCAAAGAATAATCCTGCCATAGAAAAGTAGGTAAGGCTGTGGTATAATGTACGCGTTGGCAATGAGCAGTGCACAGACATAGGAATAATTGGAGCGGGGAGCTTGCTCACCGAAATAATTATTCCTATGGATGTATAGGGCGAAGCCCGCGAGGAAGAGAAACCGAAGGTTTATCGAGCAGCACGGCGGCAACAACTAGATTTGAAGGATACGACAGATGGCAAATATCAGAGAATATTTCAGAAAAAGGGAAAAGCGGGAAAAGGAACAGAAACCGCTCAGAATCAGCTATCGGGAGAAGATCAAGAGCCACAAGTTCACTGTGTTTTACAGAGTGACCCTTGTTCTGACGCTTTTTGCGGCTGTGGGCGCTGTGGTTTTTATACAATGGAAGAACAAAGTTTATACGGAGAGTGTGGAACTTTCAAATGTGGAAATCAAGATTCCGTCCGATGCGCAGATGATGCCTTTTTCGTCAAATCTTCTTACATATAGTAAAGATGGAATCAGCTGTATGGACACCAAAGGTAATGCGGTGTGGAACCAGACCTTTGAAATGCAGAATCCCATGGTGGATATCAACCAGAACGTTGTGGCGGTCGGCGATTATAACGGCAGAGAGATTTATGTGATGAACACAGAGACTGTGCTGGGCAATATTACGACTAACCGGCCGGTACGTGATTTTTGCGTGTCCGCAGGCGGTGTAGTGGCGGCGGTTCTGGATGACACGAATGTCACTTTAATCTGCCTCTACGACGCGAAAGGGACAGAACTGGTGCGTTTTCGGACAACCATGAAAGAGAGCGGCTATCCGGCGGAAGTGTCCATTTCGCCGAGCGGCGAACTTGTGTGTGTTTCCTATCTGTATGTGGACAGTGGACATATGAAATCCAGCGTGGCTTTTTATAATTTTGGCGCGGTGGGTCAGAATAATACGGACAATTATGTGAGCGGCTATGATTACATAGACAGAGTGGTGCCGCTTGCGCGCTTTCTCGACAATCGTTCTCTTTTCGCGGTGTCTGACGACAGAATTATGTTTTTCGGCGGCGCGCAGAAACCGATGACCATAGCGGAGAAGCTGCTGGACGAAGAGGTACGGGGCGTCTATTACGGGAGTGAATATGTGGGGCTGGTCTTTAGCAGCAGGGAGAGCGGCAGCAGATACCGTCTGGATGTGTACCATAAATCGGGGGACTTTGTCTGCTCCATTGCATATGATATAGAATGCAGGGATATTTTGTTCCATGAGGATCAGATCATTATATATAATGAGTCTGACTGGCAGATCTACAACAGCAGGGGAATGCAGAAGTATGCCGGGAAATTTAATAAAACGGCGTTAATGCTGATACCGCAGAACGCGTCCTACACTTATATGGTAGTGACGCCGGAATCCATTGATACGATAGAATTGAGATAAACCGGAATGAGACAGGAAATGCTTACGTTCGCCTTTGCGGCGGTTGTACTTTTACTATTTATATGGAGAATACGTGGCGGATACGCCTGTGGTCTGATGCAGGAAATTGTCAATCTCTTGTCGGGGGTGATTTCTCTGGCATGTGTGGCGCTGGTTTTTCTCGCGGTCACCAGCGCGATGAACAAATCAACGCATATACTGACGGCGTGTATTGTCGCATTGATTTTGCTTGGCATTCTTTTCAAAATCTGTCGTCTGATTTTTGCACCGCTGCTGGCGGTCGGCAGCATTTCCATAGTGAGCGGTATTAACAAAATGCTGGGTGCGGTAATGGGTGCGGCGGAAGCCTGTCTGCTGGCATATTTTTCCTATAAAGTTCTGGCTCACTTCGGAATTTATGTGCTTTAAATCTTTCTGAAAAAAATTTCAAAAAAATTCCTAAAAACCCGTTGACATCCAATTATTCTTCTGCTATTATATGAAAGTCGCTTGTGCGAGATAGTTTGGCGCAGGACGATAACGCGAAGAATGCGAAGCATTCTCCGGGAGTTAATCCCGAAGGAATTAACTTCACGAACCTTGACAAATAAACAGTAATGCAACCTT
>Ga0137307_100185_pt1 | contig 97235 bp, 70 predicted proteins | sample NAcewD2O_March_2_FD_97180 | JGI IMG/M metagenome (GOLD analysis project Ga0137307, IMG submission 97180) | Mouse cecal microbial communities from Vienna, Austria - N-Acetylglucosamine amended D2O_March | ecosystem: Host-associated > Mammals > Digestive system > Large intestine > Cecum | place...
GGTAATACGATTTGCCATGATTCTGTTATAGGAAAGGCATGAATATCCAATTTTGGCTGGAGTAGTAAAATTTACCTAATAAATAAAAATAAACTGATAAAATAAGGTAGAATTATACAATAATTAGAAAAATTTTGTTGACAATGCACTGTCTAAAATATATTATAATAAATAAAATATGACATAAAAATTTAAAATTATGCTGCATGTGACTTTACTCGAATGGACGAGCCGAAATGAAACGTTCGGCTTTTGGCAGTGGAAAAAATGCAGTATAACGTGACAAGGATGGAGAACCGTTTGATAGTAAATGATAGAAGCCGGATGAAAAGTTCAAGCATTGGATGTTTTCCTACAATTCAAGCATTGTGCAGCACATTGCCAAGGAATGTCCGTATGCATATGAAACGGGTAGGGAGGTATGCGGATATTCTTTACCGGTATATGGCGGAAAAGGGCATCGGGGATGTTAGGGAAGAGATGGGGGAAGATTTCGGGCGTTACAGTGAAGAAATATTTGCACTGCATGATATTGGCAGACATTTTATACCATTTGCAATCCTCAATAAGGTTGGTGGGCTAAGTGAAGAGGAAATACAGATTATTAAAGATCATACGGTAAATGCGCGCAGAGCAATGGATGGTATTTATATCCAGCCTTTTCCGGATAAAATTATGGAACAATGGCGGGGCATTGCGGTATATCATCATGAAAGGTTTGACGGGGATGGCTATCCGGAAGGGAAAAAAGGAGAAGAGATTCCGATTGGGGCAAGGATATGTGCAATTGCAGACACTTATGACGGAATCGTAAGCTGGAAGCCATATAAGAAGAAACAGACAACAAGGGAAGAAGCCGTCCGGATTATAGAGGAAGAAGCGGGCGGGCAGTTTCAGCCGGAATTAGTGGGGATATTTAAAAAATGCGTCGACAGATTTTAAAGATATGGTTTTGCAGAAGAGAAAGAGTCCGCCATAATAAGAAGGCAGGAGGATTTGTATGAGAAAAGGAAAACGTTTTCTTGACAAAAAGGGAAAGGAAGGGAAAATAAAGCGTTCTCTGCTTAGCCGGGTGGATTTGCTAAACAGGTTTAAACATTGGTATATGGGGGGAATCAGCGTATTCCGGAGTCTGTTTCGTGTCCATGCGGCGAAGCAGACAATTGCCATAATTTTGTTTATTTTGTCGGTGGCATTTATTATGGCTGCATTTTATACCAATTCGGGGGAATTTGTGGTGAAGGTAGACAGGAAGATGGCCAGGGATGGCTTTTATTTATCCGAGATACCGAATTTTGACGAGCGGCTCATTACCCTGCGTGCGGATGCTTTAGTGGATGCTACGAATGTCAGTATCTATAATATTGATGAAGATGTGATGGATGTGGATGGAGAACATCACAGCGCAGATGTGTTCGCATATACATTTTATGTGAAAAATTTGACAGGAGAAACAAAAGATTACCGGTATACCTTATTTATAAGGAATAAAACACAAGGTGTGGAAGAGGCGGCATGGATTATGCTTTTCCACAACGGCAGACAGGAAATTTTTGCGAAGGCAAATAAAGAAGGGCATCCTGAATGTCAGTATTCCGAATTTGAATTTCCTTTTCAAGAATATGCGCTGCATCCTGAGGCGCAACAGTCCATGATTTCCAATAGAAATCCGGGCTATATTACCCAGGAAGTTATTGATTATCATGATTTTGACAGTCTGGATGGGATTTATCAGTTGAAGACCGTACCTTTTGCTTCGGAGAAAACGGTATGTACCGGGCTTCGGCCGGATTTTGAACATGATGGGATGGATAAATTTACAGTGGTTATCTGGCTGGAAGGGGAAGACCCGGAATGTGTGGATGCGATTATCGGCGGAGAGATAGAACTTGCCATGAGTTTTACCTATTAGGAAACGGATGGAGGAAGGCAAATGGAGAAGCGGGAAAAAAGGGCAGTGGATAAAAAGAAGGAACGGGCAAAAGAAGAACAAGCCAAAACAGGACAGGCAAAGAAAGAGGCAGTAAAAAAGGAAGAAGCAAAAAACGAACAATCCCCAAAGGAACAATCCCAAAAAGAGCAACTTAAGAAGGAAGACAGAATGTCAGAAGACGGGGATGGGAAACAGGGTTTAAAGGCAAGGCTGTTGATGTGTTTGCTGTATCTGGCGGTTTTATCTACCGCAACTTATGCCTGGTTTACTATGAATAATAAACCGAAAGTGCTGAACCTTGGCCTTTCGGCAGCGGCGGCAGGGGATTTGCTGATAGCGGATGACTTGGGCGCTGGTCCGGGGGAATATGACGAAGAGCTGGACTTAAAGACGGCGACGCAGAAGTTCCCAATGGAGGATGTATTGCTGAATCCGGTGACTACTGCTGACGGGCAAACTTTTTATGCGCCGGTTTATACTGGCAAAGCTGTAACAGATGTGAAAGAAATTACGGATTTGGATGAACTGAACCAACAATATGTATACGAAAAAACATTTTATTTGAAAGCGGGGAGCCTGAAAAACAGCAAAGGCGACAGGGTGGCAAAAGGGGCGATGAAGACATATGAAATTATGCTGCTGGGACCGGAGCAGGACGGGGAAGAAGTGAGCGGCTGTTCCATACGGCAGTCGGACAAAGCAGTAAGTACGGTTCCCGGGGACACGGCGGCTAATTCCATTAGGGTTTCCTTTGAAGTGGAAGGTCAGGATATCGTCATATGGGAACCGAACAGCGATAAGCATAACAGCGATACGGAAAAAGCCATTGATAATGTCAGGGGAACTTATGGAACATATAAAACTTTGCAGCAGACCTCGGATGGCAGCTTTGTAGGCGGAGAGGACGGCAATTCGGAAAAATTATTTGAAATCGAAGAAGAGCAGGATGTGAAAGTGACGATGCGTGTATGGATGGAGGGCACGGATGAGGACTGTACCAATTCCAATGAATTGGATGAACTTATCGGCAATATACAATTCATTTCCTCGGAAGTAAAGGGCGGAAGATAAACAGGGCTTGCATAGAGAAGGGCAAAAGAGTACAGGAGGCAAAAATGAACGCATTTTTTTATTATTTTTATAATTTTATGAGGAGCATCTTCGGCCATATCTGGAATGTGCTTGTTGCCATAAAGGATGCTATTGTGGGGATTTTTGACATCCGTTACTATATGGAACTGTTCAATACTTATAGGGATGATTTATCGCCGCTTGGCTGGGCAGCCGCTATTATTGTACATATCCTGCTGCTGATAATGCTTTCTTTGTTTGTATTTTTAATATATAAGGGTCTAAAAGTCATTTTCCGTTTTAAAGTTCCGGTTGTAGAATATGAGAAAATGAAAGATGAAGTGGTAACGCTGAAACGGGAAATTATGAAAGCCAACTACGAAAAGGACAAAATCCTTGCCATGAAGATTTCGGAGTTGGGAATGGAAGTGAACCCTGACTTATTGGATACCCCTAACAGCTTTTTGGAAAACGGGGTGGAAGAAGAGGGCATGGATAAAGTTCCTGAAACGGAGGAAATACAAGGGGAAGAGATGGTTGATATGATTGAGACAGGGGAACGAAGATTCCCCAGGCTGTCTGCCGTAGATTTGTTTTATGCCGACCCGGAATATAAAGCGCCGGTTTATAATAACACAATATCTTTAGAAGAAATTTGCATTAACTTCCGTAATTACGCGGCAAGTAAATTAGGGCTTTATTATGAATTGGAGGTAATGAAGCAGGTATTTGCTTCTTTTGGTGCGGCAAAAATGCTGATTTTGCAAGGAATATCGGGAACCGGAAAGACTTCCCTTCCCTATGCATTCGGGCAGTTTATTCAAAATCCAAGCGTCATCTGCTCGGTGCAGCCGTCCTGGAGGGACAGGACGGAATTGTTTGGCTATTATAATGACTTTACGAAAAAGTATACGGAGACGGACTTTTTGAAAACATTGTATGAGGCCCACTATTACGAGGATACAAGGATTGTAATTTTGGACGAAATGAATATTGCAAGGGTAGAATACTATTTTGCTGAGATGCTTTCCATCCTGGAGCTGCCCAGGGAAGAGGAACGCTTTGTTACCGTGGTATCCAATACGGCGGCGAATGACCCGGCATTGATGAAGGAAGGGAAGATATGGATTCCCAATAATGTATGGTATGTAGGAACGATTAATAACGATGACTCTACATTTGCAGTAGCGGATAAAGTGTATGACCGCGCCATTCCCATTGATTTGGATGATAGGGCGGAGTTTTTTGAAGCGCCGGATACGGAACCTTTGCGCTTAAGCTATAAGCATTTGGGAAAGCTGTACGAGGAGGCGAAGCAGAAGTATCCCATTTCGGAAGAAAACCTTATTTTACTGGATAAATTGGATAAATACCTGATAGAGCATTTCCGCCTTACTTTCGGCAACAGGATTATGCGGCAGTTAAAAGAGTTTGTGCCTTGCTATGTGGCGTGCGGCGGCACGGAAATTGATGGGATTGATTTTATGTTTTCCAAAAAGATTCTGCGTAAATTTGAGTCTTTGGGTCTGGGGTTCATCAGGGATGAGTTGGACGGGCTGGTAGTATATCTGGAACGGCAGTTTGGAAGCGGGAATATGGGAATCAGCAAGGCGTATCTGGCAAGGTTGAAAAAAATGGGCAACGGTTGATTTGATATGGGCTGCAGCAGCAAATGAGGAATATTCTGCGGCAAGCATCGGCAGAAAAGCTTGCATCGTTAAGAGGGCAGGTAACGTTAAGAAGGCGAGCAGTGGTTTAAGGCATGGGGTAAAAATATGGCAAATGTGGAAAGCACCGGTTTTGTACAGGAAACATATGAGAACATGAACCGGAAGGAGATGCAGGAACGGCTGAAGGATGACAAATTTTACAATTATTTTTATAATCTTCTGGAAAATGCAAGCAATTACTGTAAATTCTCCAATGCAAGGCTTGTAAAAAGTATTGATGAAGAATGGGTGAAAGAAATAGAGGAGGCCATGCCTTCGTTACATTATGTCATTGTCCATCCGAGGAAATTTATTGAGGAGGAGCGTGAGGTCGTTAATGTGGCGATGGCGCGGAACATTACAACGGAATCCATCCGGCATCTGTTACAGCACAGCAATTTGATTGATGAATACAAAGAGGACGGAACGGTAATTCCCAGCAGAATATTGAATGTATATAAAGAAGAAAGCATTAATATATACGAAAACCGTTTTATCTGTACGTTGATGGCAGAATTGCAATACTTTGTGAACAAACGTTTTAATGTAATATTTGAAGCGAGCAAGGATGAAATCGGCACTTTTTTTGAAGTGGAATCCCGTGTGGATAATTATACGGAAGTGATTGAGTATAATTTATCCGTGAAGATTCAGGAAAAACAGACGGATGTAAATAACGAGGAGGAAAACAATAACATTTTTGCCCGCATTATAAGGATTCACCAGCAAGTAAACATGTTGGCGGCAACAGAATTTATCGGGCTTATGAAACGGTATCCGACCGTTTCCCATCCGATTGTAAAAACGAATGTTATCGGGAAAAACAAGGATTATAAGGCATGCCATAAATTGTGGAATTTTATCCATTCCTATAACAGGGTAGGGTACAAAGTGAATATCGTGAAGCAGGAACCGAATATTTCCAGACAGTTTGAAAGGGATATTTATAATACGATTATCAGGGATTACTCTATGCTTCATAACAATATGGAATTTGCCAATAATATTGATGTAGAACGGCCCCGGAAAGAACGGGAGATGGATGTGAAGCAAATCAGGCAGATGCTGGAGGAAATGATGCTGAAAACAAGCTTAAGCGATGCCGCGTTAAGGAAGTTGATAGTGAAGGAATTGTCGGATTTGCAGATGAAGCGAAAGGCACAATTGGCGGAAATGGAACGTATCCGGAGGCAGAAGATGAAAGAAATCCGCAAAAATCAGGTGCGTCAGGGCGAAAAAGAACTGACTTTGGAAGATGTGGATAATGAAAAGGTTTTTGCGATGCTTGGAGAAGTGGAAAAGGCAGGAGAGGAAAACAGAGAGGAAAAAACAAAAGGGAAAAAACAATCGTTGCGTCAAAAGCGTCAGGAAAGGGCAGCCAGACGTAAGACAAATAAAAAATAATGAAGAAAATATTGTCGTGGATAGGGAATTTCATATTTATAGCAATCGTCCTGTACCTTTGCTACTTTATCATAGCGGCGGCCTACCACAGGGCACCCAGCATTTTTGGCTATCGTATGCTGCGGGTAATTACGGATAGTATGGCGCCGGCATTTGGAAAAGGGGATTGTATTATTATTGAAGAGATTGGGGATAAGGAACTAAAAGAAGGGGATATCATTACATTTGTTTCTGCCGACCCTGCCTTGGAGGGGGCATATAATACGCACCGGGTTTATGATATTGTAAAAGACTATACGACTGGGAAAACTATTTATTTCACAAAAGGGGACGGCAATGCGTGGACGGATGAATATACGGTGTTGAGGGATGATATTGTAGGGAAGTATGTAGGTAAGGTGCCTTATGGGAACATATTATCCCGTTTTTTGGATAAGTTGGCGGAGCAGGATTTTTATTTTATAGTCATTATCTTGCCGATTGTCATATGCCTTACTTCCTGCGTGGTACAGCTCGTAAGGGAAATCAGGAGAATCAGGTGATTTATGCCGGAAAGGGGTAGGACTGGGAACTATGAAGAAATGCAAAAAGATATTTCAGGAAAAAATAATACTTTCTTTTGTAATGTGTATATTGCTTTGCATTGTCCTGTTTTCAGTGACTACGGCATGGTATTCGGCCAACAATACGGCGGTAACTCATGGGATGGAACTGGCAGCAGGCAGCATTGGCGGCCTGAAGGTAGCAATCGAACCGGGAGGGCCGGATATTATGCTGCTGCCGGAAGTGAATGAGGAGGGGATTCCGGTGATTCCTATAAAGCTGACTGATTTAAACAACGTGAAGGAGCAGATGATTGCGCCGGGCGCTTATGGGCCTATGGCTTTTTATATCACATCTTTGGGTGAAACAGTAACCGGATATTCCATCAAGGTAAAACTTTCTTATAAAGAAGAGGATGAGGCAGAGGATAAACTGTCGCCGGAAGAACGGGAAAAAATAAGGGAATTAATGGAAAAACATATTAGCGTATATACCGATATGGAAATCGTTTCTTCCGAAAACGGGCAGGGAAGCTGGGGTAAGTTTTCCCATCCGCTGGAGTATTATACGAATGCGGAAACGGATGACGGAACTGCGGCAACAGGGGATTTGGTGTACAATACGGAGATAAAGGCAGAAATATATTGGGCTTGGAATTATGAATATACCGATATGCCGGGGAGCGAGGATTTGCCTGAGGATATTTTGAGGGAAAAAATCAGGGAGTACGATGAAGAAGATACTTTGTTAGGGAACTATATCGATAATATCTGGTTTGACGTATATATTACGGGGCAGACCGCGGAAAAAAATTAGGATAAGGCGTATCTTTTCCCGTAGGAGGGAAGTGAGAGGCGGCAAAGGAGAAGATACAGGAAGGCGGGAGGGCGAAATGGCAGCAAAAAAGAAAATATGGATAGCGGCAATCCTTTGCGTGCTTTGTTTAGCGGTTGGGGGCGGCACGATGGCATGGTATTTGAGGGAAGACGTCAAGCAGGCGGAAACCGACGGCGTGGAAATAATGGCGCCTTATAATTTATATTTGATGAATCCAAATGCCAGGGATTCGCTGGAGTTTGCAGTGGGCAACCTTCATCCGGGAGAAATGAAACATACGGTTATATGCGTATCGAACCGGGTGCCGGAAAATTACGATGGGGAAGATAATATGTCGGAACTGGTAAAGGATTCGGAATTTAATTATGACTTACAGCTTGTACATACGGAGAATCTGGCGGTGGACTATGCGGTATATCCTTTGGAGCGGAGGGAAATACCGGCGGACGGCATCTTTCCCGAGGGGGCAATCAGGATGGAGGGGGATGACCCGTCTTATCAAACTTATTATTGGATAAAAACAGCGTCTCCTATTGTGGGGATGGACCATACGGATAAGATGCGGAAAGAGGTATTTGGACAGGCTGATATTACGGATATTGTGAATGTGGGCCGGTATCTTTTTTTTGATGACGATAGCATGAAGCTTGCCTATCAGGATGGAACGTATGAATACGATTATTATCTGATAGAAGTAACATGGCAGGATATCAATGATTTTGATGCATATAAAAAAGAGACGGATTTGGTTTATGTGGTGGTGAATGCAAAACAGCCAAGGCCTACGGAAAAATAGGAAAAAAACGCTGTGGGAGGCGGAAAACTATGATGGAGGAAAGTAAACGGAAAGGTTGGAAAATAGGGAAAAGAAGAAAGGCGGCCCTTATTTTGGCAGGTTGCCTTATTTTTGCCGGAATGTCTTTTACCGTATACTCTAAATATTATAAAACCAGATATGAAAAGGGGATGGCAATTGCCTCTGGGTTTTACTTCAGCAGCAATTATATGTATGAGGAAGAGGGGCTTGAGGAGATTGCTGATATAGCGGAATTGACAAGGATAAGCGGCGGGAAACTGGTGCATGAGGAATTAGTGAACCAGTTGATGGTTGCGGTCAATAAGCAATTATGGGGGGATGATAGCTGCCTGTTTGATGTGGAGGTGCGCAACTATACCAACCAGCTTTTGTATAATGATACGGATTTGAATGTGGGTTATACGGTGGAGTTTGCCCTGTTAGATGTGCCCATAGGGGCAGTTTATGAGATTCGCAAAGGGAGCGAAGGAAGCTATATCCGTCTGGAAAATGACGGAAAGGGGAATGTGGTAAAGGCGGGTTTTGAAGAGGCATTGGAGGGCGGTAAACTTTCATGGGATGATTACGAATTAAAAGTGAGTATCGATAATAGCCAGGGGATAGATTACCAGCCTTCCCGTGTGCTGATGATGGCTTATCCCACATCTCCGGATTATTTAAAAAATACGAAAAAAATAGCGGGTATCATTATGGCAGATTATAACCAGAGAAAAATGGAGATTACCGACCAGAAACTGACAGTAGAGGATGAGGCTGATTGGGATGAGGCTGATTGGAAGGAAAGGTTAAAAAAAGAGTCCGCTTTTGTCTACCAGTTGAAGACGACGGGAAACTATTATGCACAGGGGAATAACAATATGAAACAGAAAATCCGGATTATATGGGATGCGGAGCTGTTTGAATTGAATAAGAATGACAAATACAGGGAAGAAAACGATGCGAATATAGAATATAAGGATGGAAAAGGGATTATGACCATTGAGACGATGCCGTATTCCTCCATAAAATTTGTATTCTTCAAAAAGGATAATTTCGATGAAAAAATCGAACAGTCTGCGATGTCATGGAAAGATTTTTCTAAGAGTGCTTTTGATGCGGAAATAGAGCTATAACGGGGAAGGCAACAAGACAGTAATAGGATGGGTGATGGTAATGAGGAAATCTTATAGGAAAATGGGCAATGTATTGGCAATGCTTCTTGCCGGTGCGGTTTTGTTGAATAATGGTGGAATATCTTCTGTCTTTGCGGCAGGAAGTGAAATAAGCGGAAATGGGACAAACCGTCCGCTGGAAAGCGTAAGCCTATTGGCGGCATCTGCGGAGGCAGCCAATGAGCCGGCAGAGGGTGGTGAGACCGGAAATAGCAATGAAAGAACGGAGCAGGCTGTGCCGGAAGGAGGTATGTCCGGGGAACAGCAACCGGAAGACAATGGTTCTGTGGGGGAAAGCCAGCCAGGGAACGATGGGGCGCCCGGGGAAGAAGAAAATTCAGGGAACGATGGAACATTCGGAGAAGGGAACCCGGGAACTGGCGGAACCACTGAGGAAGGAACCCCGGGGAACGACGGAACGCCCGGAAACGAGAACCCGGGAACTGGCGGAGCAACGGAAGAAGGGAATCCGGGGAACGACGGAACATCCGGGAATGGGAAGCCTGGAATCGACGGCACGCCTGAGGAGGGGAATCCGGGGAACGACGGAACGCCCGGAGGAGGGAACTCTGGAACTGGCGGGGCAACGGAAGAAGGGAATCCGGGGAATGATGGAACATCCGGGAACGTGAACCCTGGAACCGATGGAACGCCCGGGGAAGGTAATCTGGGGAATGACGGAACACCTGGGAACGGGAAGCCCGGAAATGATGGAACACCCGGGGAAGAAACGCCTGAAGAAGACGGAACGGATGGGGAAGGAAAGCCAGGGGCCGATGGCACAACGGAAGAAGATGAAGAAAAACCGGACGGGGAAGAGATTATAGATGATGCTGATAAAACAGATACGGAAAACAATGAAGAAGGGGCGGAAGAAAGTACGTCCTGCATAGAAGACAGAGAACATGAATATGAAGAAATTTTGTCGGAGGACGGCATCGTAACAGGCTATCAGTGTGTATTTTGCCAGAGGGAAATAGAGGAGGATATTTTTGAAAGCGAGGGGGCAGCCCTGCATGTGCATACATGGAACCGGGCGGAAGGGGAAATCGTGCCGGTATGTCAAACCTGTTATATGCAGCGTTTGGACTGCGATGGGGAAGACGGTCATGGGATTCATATTTTTGTATTGATGCAGGAAGAAGGGCAGCCGGATAAATATTACTGTGCCGTGTGCGGTATGGAGAAGGAAATATTGGATGAATGGGATATGACGGCGGAGTTATTTTATGAGATTATGGGCATTTCCATATTGGCCAATTCTTTTTCATATGGAAATGAGCAGTCTCCTCTGCCCACCACAATACTGGATTTGGAGGCGGCGCAGCAGCAAGGGCAATATCAGGATAAAGTATTTCCGGTTTCCAATCTGGCAGATGTTATGGCTTTGTATCAATTGAGTCAGGATGGATTTGATTTTAAAGAGTATACGGTTGGGTTTCTAATGAGAAGTTATGTGGGAGACGGGGGAGTTGTGTCGAGTTCCAATGAATGGGATTTAACCCCGTTAAAAAATGACTTTAAAGGGTTGGGAACGCTAAATGCCCCCTTTAGAGGCACTTTGACGACTTATTATACCGGCGGGTCTTTGACTTTTAAAACGGCCACTCCTTTTTTGAATTATGCGGCAACAGGAGCTACGGTTTCGGAATTGCAGGTAAGTGCTTCTATTGATAATGGGGACGGGGACCCGGTGGGGGCAATTGCAGCTCATGTAGTGAAAGATAACGGATTGGATAAGATAGAGGTTTCCAACGTATCCATATCGGGAGCGATAAAGAACAGCGGAGGGGCGGCTGGTATCCTGTTTGGCGAAGTGGTAAACGACGGCAGCGATGGAACACCGGTGCAAATCCAATATATAAATAGAGGAAGCAGCAACGAGAAGGAAGACATCCGGCTTAGGGCGTCCGTAGAGGCGCAGTATGCCGGCGGGCTGGTAGGGAAAACGGATGGGCTGGTAGAGGTTCATCAAACCAATGTGTTTCCGACGGGAGCGATAACGGGAAGCGTATATGGGGGTATGCTGGCGGGTTATCTTGGAACAGCCGGCGTCCTTGTAATAGAAGGAGCCGAAAGCGGTCTGGAAGTAAAAGTGAGCGGAAGCGGGATTAACGGCGGGATAATAGGCGGGATAGAGAATGGAACTATCCGTCAGGAAGGCGGAAAGCCAATCGCAATAACCGGAACCGTAGAAGGAACAACGGCAGGCGGTCTGGCAGGGAAATGTACGGATACCGCAATCGGCCTGGAAAATCTAACGATAGAGGCAGGTGTAACAGGCAGCGGAGAGGCCGGCGGAGTAATCGGCAATTATACCGGGAACGGGACACAAGCAGTGGGCGCTCTGGACTGGTGCCAGCTGCATCATATAAAGGTGAGCGGAAATATAACAGGCGGCAGCAATGCAGGAGGCGTAGCAGGTTTGGCGCAGGGCAGCCATTTCCGTATAGGGAAGCCGCAAGAGGCTTCTTCCTTTGAATGCATCCAGGTAAGCGGAACCGTATCTGCGGCAGGAGCGGCAGGAGGTATTATAGGAACCGCAAAGGGGGAATACATCGAAGTTTATCATGGGGCTGTGAGCGGCAGCGTTGCAGACGCGGCTGCAATTGGCGGAATCATAGGACGTGTAGGCGATAATGCAGCCGGAGGCAGGAGCGTTGTAAAAGTAACTTCTGCTATGGTAAGCGCCGGGTTGAATCCGGGCGGCAGCAATAAAATACAAGGAGGGATTTTCGGGGAAGTCTGTATGGACAGTATGGCGGCAATGGACGGGGAAATTCAGGTGGATGGCCTTGCTATTGCAGATTCCACTCCGAACAAGGGGTTTATAGCGGGTAAACAAGAAGAAGCATTGGTTTATTTTGAGGAAGGCTGCAGTTATACGAAGCCGGATACGGCAGGAAAGGATTGGGTGGACGACATCGGTTCTTACGGCGGGGTTTATCGAAACGGCGGCTGGGGAGAAAGCGATGCTTTCATTTCCTATACCGATAAAGAAGTGAAAGGAAATGTGCCGGGCGGCGGTTCATGGACACTGGATACGGAAGCCGATGTGATGCGTCTGGCAATTGTACTGAATACGCAGGGACGGTTTGGGGCTAACTGTTTTGGAAATACGGGAAAGGGGGCGTTGCTTTCCGCCCGATATACTCTGGCGCCTGCGGACGGAAGTTTTGACTTGGAAGGGTCGGGGATTTATTGCTTAAACCGTAATGATAAAGGGAAAGATGGGGCGGAGTGCTTCAGCGGACAGTTGATTGGGCAAGGGAAAACGGTTTTCCGTTTGGGGAATTGTACCACTTATCAATCTTATCTTTCGCTTTTCCCTTTTGTAGGGAACGGGGCGGTATTTGAAAATATAACGGTAGATCGGGGCATCCAGTATGCGAAAAACGGGGCGGCAGGCTTGGCGGTTTATGGTTCCGGCAATGTGGCCATTAGAAATGTAGATGTGGAAATGAACCTGACGAGCAGCCAGGATGCATCCAAGTATTATTATGGTGGGATGTTTGCGGACTATAGCGCAGCGAAAGGAACAAGGCTGGAAATATCCGGCAGCCGGATTGGAGGCAGTTTCCGCATAGAACAGAACGGGGCAGGAGAAGACCAAAAACATTATGCCGGAGGTTTAATAGCGGTTTATCAAGAAGATGGCGGCAGCGGCAGCGGTTTACCGGTTATTAAAATTGATGGATTGGAATTGGTGGAGAAGATTGCAACAAACAGCCGTTTTGTCAGCGGCATGATTACCTATATCAATAACCAGAATACCAACCGGGATAGGGTTGTCTTGGCAATGGACGGTATCCATATTGAAGACGGCGCAAGGCTGGAAATAAATTCCGGGTGGGGCACTTCAGGATTTCTTGGGTGGGGATGGTACGATATAGTGCCTTATAAAGATGTGGTTACACAGGAATCTTATTCCATTAAAAACCTGAGGGTGGGGAATGGGACGACGGCGAAAGACGGCCCTTATTTTTCTACTAAAGGCGGCTTTGGCGGTATGGTGTATGTAGTAACCGGCAGGATACAGATGAAAGACACGGATATTTTAAACGCTACATTTACGGCGTCCGGGGGCGGGCCAAACGGGCTGCTTTTTAATGATGGACGTAATGCGTTGATTGAGCTGGAGGGATACCGGATTGCCGGGGAGGAAGTGGGGCAGAAAAAGAAAAGCTATCCGGCAACGTCAGGCAAGGTGGAAGTAACCGGTGCAGGGGGGGACTTTAGCGATATTGTAGGAAAAAACAATGGGGATGCGAATAATTATAAAGTTGGCGGTATCGTGAACATTATCAGCAAAGGATTTGAGGATGATTTTATTACTTTTGAAAATAATGCATGGGGAAATGGTTCCGGCAATACAAGGTATTACTATAATTTATTCGGCAATTCTTTGGACGGAGAGGATGCTTATCTGGCTGGCAGGCAGTTGGACGGGGGGAATATGGTTATTACAGATGCAGACCAGATAATGGTTTGGCATTTATCCCAGTATATGGATGATTCTATCCGACGGTTTTTGTCGCCTTATTTTGTAAGCGGTACGGCGCCCGCGAAAAACGGAAATGTAGTAATACAGGGAATGATTGATTTAAAGGGTAAAAGCTATTATCCAACACCGGTAGAAAACTGCACAATAACCGGCGGGAAAAAGGCTGAAATCAAATTTTATGGGGATAAAATACAAGAGGGGAGCAACAAAAGGGCCAGAGATACAAGGGAGCATTATTTGATACAAAGCGGTTTGCTTTTGAGCGAGAGCGGAGCGGTAACGGTACAGGGGGATGAAACCGACTATTTGACGCTTTCGGGAAAGGCTTCCCATGTGGACACCGCTTCAGGTGCCTTATTTTCACGGACAATCGGAGGGGTAAAGAATATATATAGAATCCGGCTGGATAACTTATTCATTTATGATTACCGCGGAGCCTTGCATGGGGTAGGGCTGTTGGTTGGCAATATTACGGACAATACAACGGTGGATATCAGTTGGGTGGAGACGGTAAATTACCAGAAGGTAAACGGAGTGTATGCCGGTTCCGCCTTAATCGGGCAGGTAGGAACAATGCGAAACGGAGCAATGAGTACCGAGAACCTGATATTGGACTTTACCAATATTAATGTGGGGAGCGGGAAAAACGAAGGGATTTTCTGTGCTGCTACATTAATTGACAAGCATTACTATACGGATAATACGGAAAAGAACAGAGGACGGGTCTGGTATTTATTTACCGAGGAGGCTTATAAAGGAGGGAACGGAACGGGAACTACAAGGGAACCGTTTGTGGATGACATCCACGGGAGGAATGTGTATCCTCTTCCTTATGTTACGGTTGGAAAGGAACTGGAACAGGGCATCGAATATTGGAATGTGGACGGCGAGGCTGATTTGGGGATTGCGGACTGGAGCGGTTATCTGCCCTATGTATGTGAAGGGAAAGGGATTAGGGTAAATCCTAAGAATGCTTCTATCACGGAGGGCTGCGGCACTTATGAAGACCCTTATCAGATTACCAGTGCAAAACAGCTTTTGGCCCTTTCCCGCTATTTGATTAACGGGGATAAAGTACGGGATTTGGACGGATGGCAGATTAGGGCCGTAGGGGATATAGTGGATATTGACAGCAACGGTGCTTGTGATAAAGGGCATGGGACTGCCGGGCTGAAAACTTATAAGTACGGGAATTTAACGGATTTCCCTTCCCGGGATGATTTAAGGCGGGCTTATTATGTGATAAAAGAGGACATTGATTTTACCGGCTTATCCGGCGCTACGGACAGGAATGCGGCAATAGAGTTTGTAGGTTTAGGAACGGACATCTATCCTTTTGCCGGGGTTATTGTGGGGGAAAAGGCGGACGGAACACGTCCTACCGTTATCCTGCCCTATAAGAAGAATAACAATAGCTGTGCCAATTTCGGTCTGGTGCAATATGCAAAAGGAGCCGTAGTAAAGGATTTGGAGATTGTAAGCCGTGAATCCGTGGAGTCAGGATATCCGGATCGTTCGGTTACGGTAATCACCCATGTGGCAGATATGGGCGGTACGGTTATGGCATGTATTTTAGGCGGGGATAACATTATCGATAATGTGAAAACCGGCAGCCGCATTGCGATAGATGGCAGCAATACGGCAGTAGGGGGCTATGTAGGGGTTGTGGAACAAGGTTCCCTTATCCTGCGTCATTTGGAAGAGGAGGATTTGGAAGGGTTCCGGTGCGGAATCTGGAATACAGGGAATAACGGTACTATGATGGAATTTGGGGGAAGCTTCAGCCCATCTGTCTATCCTTACGTGTCAGGGGCAGTAGGGAAAGTGGAGAATGGCTTTGTGGTTTATGAAGGCAGTGATGGGAACAACGAGATACTTCCCCATGAAAAAAAGGACATTGCAGGGATTTATCGGCATACAGCCCTTCCTTTTTCCAATACTTACGATGTCATCCGGGCAGAAAGGATGGCGGGGGAGAGCATAAATATTACATGGCCGTCTGCAGGGAATTTTGATTGCACCGTACATACGGCAGCACAGCTACAGCTATTGTCTATGGCAATTAATTCCGATGCTTTTTCCATATGCGGCGGTTATGATGCCCAGGGAAAAGATTTTGGGGGATATGGTGAAAAAGCAGTATGCCGCAAAGCAGAATATAACCAGGTGGGCCGTGGGAATCAGTGTGTGGGCAACCCGGACTATGAAAAAGCAACGCAAAAGGATGACAATATTTACTGGTATCCCTATATTTATCAATATTTTAAGTTTGGCGGCATAACGGCGGAGGGCAGCAGCCAGATGGGCGGAACCGGATTTTATCAGACCTTAAATACGCTAAACGGTCAGTATAAAAGCAGGCTGAATGCAGTGACTTCCGATATTGCGGATACGATGACGTATCATCTTGTAGATGCTCCCGGGAAAGGGATAGAGGAAGCGGATTACGATTTATCCGTGTACAAAAGGGGTTTCCGTGGGCTGGGGGCTACATACCGGATTGTCAGCATTGACGACAGCAAAAAGCAATACGGTGTTTTAAAAATTAAGGAAAATGGCATTTATTCCGACTTCAGGGCAAATTTTGACGGGGCAGGGGCTACTGTCAAAGCGGAAATGATAAATGATTACGCAAAGGATATCCATACGGCTGCATTGTTCAATGACTTGCTTTGCGCCCAGGAAAGGCCCGTCGATTACTATATCAAAGATTTAGCGGTGACCGGGATTTACCATAGCAGCGATTATACGGATAATAATGATGTGAATTATGCAGTGGACCGGGCGGCTGCTGTGGTGGGAATGATGCGCAGACCTTGGAGGATGGAAAATATTACGGTATTGGATGCGGATATTTCCAGTAAAGGTCACGGGGCCGGTATTGTTGCATGGATAGCCCCGGGGATAAAACAGAACCCCGATTATCATTTCTCCGAATGTCAGATTTTAACAAAGACGAAGGAAACGGTAATCCGGACAAAAGGAGGCAGTTGCGGGGGGATTATAGGTGTCATGGCATTGAATGTGGATGAAACATCCCGCTTTCAATTAGTATTAAACCAGTGCAAGGTGTTGGGAAAGGATGCCATAAGCCGGGTGAAAATAGAAAATGAAGGAAATACGGCAGGGATTCCCGGAAATACAAATAATGTCAATCAGGAAAGGAACGCCAGAGGGAGGAGCGGAGCCCTGGTTGGGCATGTAGGGAAACGTTATGACGGCAACGGCAATGTCAGGATTGGGATGGACGTTGCCATAACAGGCAGCGGCAGCGGCGCCGATGTGCAATATGTGACGGTGGACGGTGCGGATAGCACAGGAGGCATTATAGGGGAATATTACGGATGTCGGAAAGACGAAAATTCCCCCAATGTTGCAATCGAAAATGTAACGGTATCTGACTGCATTTTGGAAAGTAAGAATATGAATGCCACCGATTATGGTGGTTTTGGGATAGGAGGAATCATAGGGAAACTACAAAGGGAAGCAAAATGTGATATTGCCGGAACAAAAGTTTTGAATACCGATGTCCGCTCTACTTACGGATTGGAAACTGTGGATGCCGGCATAACGGCAGAACAGGATAAGGCTCCGGACGGCGATGTGAATGCCGGGGGGATTATCGGGTATTGCTATAGGGACAGCCGGATTACCATAAACCGTGTACAGGTGAAAGGCGATTTAAGCAATGGCGGGCCGCAGTATGAAATTTCTTCCCGTTTGTCATATGCCGGGGGAATCATAGGCGCTTCTTTGGAGAGCGTGCCGAATTTGGGCTATGTGGAAGACCATGTCAGCAGTGTTGTGATAGAAAATACGGAAGTATCCGGGATGAATATTATATCGGACAGCCGCACCAGGCAGGATAAGGAGGACGATAGGGCGTCGGGGAACGCATTAAAAGCGGCCGGAGGAATTATCGGCCAGGCGACAATGATGAATGTAAACTGTAAAGATATGAAAGTGGAAAACTGTGTAATCAGGAGCGGAAAAGGTTCTGCAGGAGGTGTGATTGGGGAAGCTTTCCACCAGAATGAAAGTAAAGTAGAGACGACACTGGAAGGGGTAGTAATCAACCAATGTGAAATTGGAACAAACGGAAGCATCGCCCAGATAAGTGCCGGGGCCGGCTCGGGAGGGGTTTTTGGCAGGCTGAATGCATCGGAGGACAGAGGAAGCCAAAAACTGAAAACGGTAAATGTAACGGAAAGTGTTATTTATGGGCAAAATGTGGGCGGAATTGCTGGCATGATAGAGGATGGCCAGCAAATCGGCAATATATGGTCTGATAAAAAACAGTATCCGATAAAAATAACCGGGAATAAGATGCTTGGTTACCGGGCCGGAGGAATGTTCGGTTTGGATAAAAGCAAAAAGATGTGTTTTGACAGTGTGGACGTGGAAGACAATATAATTTTGGCTGGCAGAACGGACATGGATGATAGCTGTGCAGGAGGAATCTGCGGAAGAAAGGAAGCCCGTACCACAGAGAATAATACAAATGGTATTACAATAAGGAATAACCGTATTTATAGCAATAATAGCAATCCGGCTTACCAAAATGCAGGAGGGGCGTTCGGCTATTTTGACTTTCAGGCAGAAACGGCGGAGGTATATGCTTATCAGACGGTAATAGAGGGGAATGATATCGGATATTATGATATGACAGGCAGCGTACCGGCGGTGGGAACGCTTCTTGCGGATAGTTCCATGACAGGGCAGATGCAGAAGATAAAGGATGTTTTGACGAAAGCCGGAACCGGAAAGGGGGAATTGTGGAACGGGAACGGGTTTACCGACACCTTCCTGATGTTGTCGGAAATCAATATCGGCGATTATGCCGGGTATTTTGGAAACCTTGTTGGCGGTTACAGAGGAGACGGGCAGGCGTATTTCCTAATGCCTACGGTAAAGGCGCCGACGATGGGGATAAGGCCGGTAGTGGATGTAGGAACGACGCTTTCCGGATCGGAGGGGGACAAACTTTTGTCGCATCCTTATGAATATCGGAAAAATATCCATGTAGTATATCAGGATAAAGATACAACGCCCGGAAATACGGCAGCACAATATTGGGGAAGCAGTACGGCGGATAAAGAGCGCCTGTTTTCACAGGTAAATGCACAAAAAGTATGGGAAGAGTACGAATCCGCAGTAAGCAGCGGCGATGCTGACAGATTATTAGATGCCTACCGGCTGCATATTACGGACAATACCGGGAATACGGTGGGGGATATGTACCATAATACCTACCGGAATAAGGAAAACAAGTATGTATCCCAACTGCAAGTGCAGCAGGGGACGGGTAAGAAAGCTCCGCTGCCGTTGGTTGTTTTGGATACCCAGTACGGTACGGTTGACCAGATGATGAGCAGCATTTTTGCGTTACTGACGGGAGCAGGAGGCGTACATAACAGTGGAAATGACGGAAAAGACCACGTATATGATGAAGGGATAGGCCGAATCATGGATATGTCTGTGACACCGATGAAAGTGGAAAACGGCAGCATAATGGCGAATACAAATGGAACGGGGAGCGTTATCTGTAAACGGAAAAATGACCGTTGGGAGATATCTTATGATGAATTTGACAGGATGGAGACAGATTCGGATGGGAATCCGACGGGCGACGGTACCTTTTCCCTGCTGGAAGTCACTTACAGACAAAAGGATTACGGAACGATTGACGGCAAAACGGTAGACGGAGAAGTAGTAGTTTTGCGGATACCGGTATTTGTTGTAGAAAGGCTTACCATAGATACTTATTTAAAAATAGTGGAAGGGGAGGTTTATAACGGGGATAAGGCGAAAGCTAATGGAATCAGTAAAGAGCCTCTTTTGGCAAATGACAGTTCTTATACCTTATATATGGAATATATTTACGGAAGTGCAAGGGAAAGATATAGCAGTGACCAGAAACCGCTGACAATCAGCAAAACATTGAGCATGACCCGTAAAAGGGAAGATTCGGGAAATACGGGCGATGTGCAGAATGTAAGCTTCTGGCCGGGTACCAGATTGACTTTAATTGATGTATGCAATTCCGATAAAGTGTATTATTATACGGTGGACGGAACGGAAGAGATAATAAAGTATGAATTATTTAAGGATTCCGAAGGCAATGCCTATCAAAATAAAGCGATTCATATGGGTGAGGACGACGGATTAGAAGTATATGAAGACGAAAACGTCTTTGTAACGGACGGTGACGAGTATAGAAACGTAGCGGTAGAGAAATTCCTGATTGTTGTGGATACTTCTTTGGTGGACGAGGAAATCAAACTGGATGCCAGAGACATTAGTGATTACCATATTACGCCGATTCTTGGAAGCGAAGAGATTATGAGCAGGACAAATATATCGGAACATACGGAATTGCAGGTGACAAGGCAGCCGGGGCTGACTATCCGTCTGGAACAGGAGGAAAATCCGCCTTATATAGAAGGGGCAATTCAGGATGGGCAGGAAGTATCCATAAACGGTACATTTCTGGTAAGCGGCGATTTGGCATATTGGACGAGGGTATTATATAGCCCGTCAACGACCATAGATAGCGCGAACCATCACAAATATCTGGAAATGGGAATATACCTTACAGACACAAACGGGAACAGGGTAAAGCTGCCGGACAATACCAATATAAGCGTAAATGGAAATCGGCTGAAACCCTGGCAGGAAGAGATAAAGCCTGAAACGAACCTTGGCTCATACGTAAACCGGAATGAAATGTATTTTTACAGGGACGGAAATATCCGTTTCCCGCTGGATGCGTTAAAAGAAATTATTCGGGAAGAAATGGACAAAACATACGGCAGGACAAATGGTAAAATCAGCGATAATGTGAATATTGTCCTTAATTTCGGCAATGCGGATTTGACAGATTATGCGGAGGACAGGTATGTTGTGCATTTGGAACTGCTGCGGATAGAGGATGCAGATTATCCGGCAGGCGGGGAAGTGATAGACGCATACACCGATATCGTGCGCGCCAGAAGGAAAACAGATTTGGCATGCGCTCTGGAAACAAAAGATTTGATGGAATTGGGTATTAATACTTATCAAAACCAGACGCCAATGCCCCATACGATTCAGTTTGGCTTTAAGCTGGACTTTAACGGGATTATAAGCAACAACGCATCCATGAACCAGCAAATAGCGGACAAATATTATACGGTAACCTATCATATCATGGAAAAAGCAAACCGGAATGGTACGCCTGTCTATGAGCCGTATATGGGAAACCAACTTTCTTTGGAACTGGTATCGCCGCCTTCCGCAGACAGCCAGCAGACGCTTCAAAAGGGGATTTCTTCCGTTGGAACGTTTGCAAATTCGGTATATGTAACATACAAATTCAATTGGAATGAAATTGATAAAGGTACAAAAGATGCCGGGCATGGGGTGATAACCAGAGATTTGCTGTTGACTGTAAAAGATGGGGCAAAGATGGATTTATCCAACTATAAGGTTTTGGCTTCCGTTATGGTATCGGATACGCCGCCGGGGGATATTGAACAGGATGTGAACGAAGCCCTTAGCGATTTCTTTGTGTTTACAATAGCAAAACTGAAAACGGATTTGGATTATTAAATAAATTCGGATAATGTAAAAAAGAATCCTGCTTGCAGGATTCTTTTTTACATTATCCAACTCTTTGCATCATTTGTGTCAGGATATCCACATCTTTGGCAAAATCCTCGAAAGTCGGATAGTATTCCGAAGGACGGTATAAATTGCGTAGCATGGATTTGTTAAGCTGGTCAAAATGCCTTACACTAAGCGGTTTGGCAAAGAAATATCCTTGGGCGATATCACAGCCGATATCGGTAAGGAAATTGGCCTGCTGTAAAGATTCCACGCCTTCCGTAATAACTGTAAGATCCAACTCTTTTGCCATAGCAATCAGGTAACGCAGAATAGTCAATCCCTCGTTGGAAGTGGAATTTTTCATTAAAAAACTTCGGTCTAGCTTAATGCGTTCAATCGGATAGTCTTTTAAAAGGTTTAGCGGAGAGTGTACGCTGCCGAAATTATCTATGCAAAGGGAAAAATTTTTTTCTCTTAATTTGGTGATGATATCCATAACTTCTTTTGTGGCATTAGCAACCCCTCTCTCAGGAAGTTCCAGAATAAGCAACTCTTTGGAAATTAAATAAGAGTGCATCAGTTGTTCCAGTTTATCAATAAAAGCAGTTCCCTGAAGATGAATAGGTGAAATGTTCATGGCAATAGGAAGCGGTGTTATCTTATTATCAATCCAGCGCCGGATGACCTTGCAGCACTCTTCCCACATATAGTAATCCAGTTTTTGGATTAGGGATGTATTTTCAAAAAGGGGAAGGAAGGCATAAGGGGAAAGAATTCCCTTGCCGGGGTAATCCCAGCGTACCAAAGCTTCCGCAGATACAATCTGGTAAGAGTGGAGGTCTATCATAGGCTGCAGATAAACAATAAATTTATGGTTATCCAAAGCTTCTTCCATTTCTACGCTCATTTTTTTATTTTCATTATAAGAACGTATAAGGGCTTCTGTGAAGTAAGCATAGTTTACCGTCTTCGGGTCGGTGACCGCTTTCTGGGCCAACAGTGTATAATTCATAATGTCCATCATGCTGTCACCGGTACGGCTGCAATCTATATAATAGATGCCGAAGATTGCGGTAACTGCAAAGGTGGGGGAATAATCCTTAAGCTTTGCGGTAATGGCGCCAATTATTTTCATAATTTCCTCTTCGGTGGTATCCCGGAGCAGGATGCCGAACAAGTTGGAATTGACATGGGCATAAGTGGCATTGCCTGTTACGCTGTATTTTAACATTTCGGCAGTATAAACCATAACTTTATCGCCTTCAGAAGGACCAAAGAACTGGTTGATTTTCCCCAGATTCGAAATACTGAATCCAATCATGGTAAATACAGAGTCAGGAAAACGCTCAAAAAGGGAGGTACATCGGTTAATGAAATAATCGATATTGCCAATTTTTGTAACCGTATGGGTATATGCCGTTTTATTCAGAGAATCGACAGCACTTTCCAGACCCTGAATCTTATTTGCATAGTCATGCTCCAGATGGGTCATTTTTTCCGCTTTATATTTGTACTGGACATCTTTGACATAGAGCCGGTAACTAAGAAAACCTATTATCCCTATTAAAAAAAGTATTATAATAACATAGGCCATATGCTTTCCCCCTTATCAATAGTATGGAATATAACAGATTCGATTCAGGATTCGGCCTGCCGTTGTATTAATCTTCAAAATCGCCGCTTTTATATCTGGCAACAATACTTTGGATGCGCTCATTCGGATTGAGCAAATCGCTTATGGAAGCATCGTGGTTCAGAGTATCGATAATATAGGCGATATATTTGCTCATGTCGCAGTTGATATACCATTCCCTTGACAGCAAATCCGGTGTCTGATAAATCAGGTTGGTAGTAAGCACCCTGTCGATAATGCCATCGGCAAAGGCTTTGTCAAAACGGTCCAGACCATTGGTGAAAAGGCCGAAAGTAGCGCAGATAAAAACACGGTGCGCTTTTCTCTTTTTCAACTCCGCTGCAACTTCCAAGGCGCTTTCGCCGGAGGAAATCATGTCGTCAATGATAATCATATCCTTGCCTTCTACGCTTGTTCCAAGAAATTCATGAGCTACGATAGGATTGCGACCATTTTCCACTCTCGTATAATCCCTGCGTTTATAAAACATACCCATGTCCAGACCGATAACATTCGCCATATAGATAGCCCGGCTCATACCGCCTTCGTCGGGGCTGATAACCATCATGTGGTTGGAATCCAATTCCAGCCCTTCTACATTTTGAAGGATACCTTTGATAAATTGATAGGTAGGCTGTACCGTTTCAAAACCATGAAGGGGAATTGCATTCTGCACCCTGGGGTCGTGGGCATCAAAGGTAATGATATTGTCTACCCCCATTGATACCATTTCCTGAAGGGCGAGGGCACAATCCAAAGATTCCCTTGAAGTCCTTTTATGCTGCCTGCTTTCATATAGGAAAGGCATGATGACCGTAATTCTTCTTGCTTTGCCGCCGACAGCAGCAATAATCCGTTTCAGATTCTGGTAATGGTCATCGGGAGACATGTGGTTTTCGTGTCCACACAAAGAATAGGTAAGGCTGTAATTTGCCACATCAATAAGAAGATATAAATCGGTACCGCGGACGGATTCTAAAATGATACCCTTTGCTTCGCCTGAACCAAACCGGGGAACCTTTGCCCCAAGGATATAGGAATCCCTTTGATAGCCGGCAAATGCAAGGCTGTCTTTGTGTTCGCTTTCCCGCTCTGTCCGCCATTTTACGAGGTAATAATCTACTTTCTCGCACAGTGCCTGACAGCCTTCCAGAGGGATAATCCCCAGTGAGCCAACAGGAATGGTTTCCAAATTTCTCTTTTCTTCGCGTTTTGCCATGAAAGAATCCTCGCTTTCTTTACTCGTGCCGTTAATTACAGCTTTTTTGTTTATTGATTTTTTTATACATCCGTATATCCGGCCCGGAAAGTTTGCATATTGTATAATTGCTCGTTATCCGGGAAAAAATCCTGTCGGAATAACGGTTGCGTAATTCCTCCAAGGATAAATTGGTAGAGATAATCGTTGACTTTTTCCGCATATGCCTTTCGTTGAGACAAGAAAAAAGCTGGGAAGTTACAAAGTTATTCGTCAGCTCCGTTCCAAGGTCATCAATGATTAATAAATCGCATTGATAGAAATCTTCATAAAAATTGTGAAGTTCTTCTTTATTTTTATAATCAAAAGAAAGGTGGGATAATGCCTCAAAAAATCCGACGGCACTGAAATAGATGACAGAATTGCCATTTTCCAGCAATTCCTTCGCAATGCATCCGGAAAGAAACGATTTACCTGTTCCCACTGTACCATAAAAAAAGAGATTATGGTAGTCGAAACCGAAATTTTGCACAAATTTTTTACACTCTTCAACCGCATTCCTGAAACGGCTTAAATCTTCTCCCTGATAGTATTCATCGGATAAGGTAGAGAAATTTTCTTTTTCCAGGATGCGGCTTATATTGGATTGTTCATATAGAAGAGAAATCTCAGCCTGGCGAAAACAATGGCATTTCCTGCCGTCTATATATCCGGTATCCTTACAGTCCGGGCAATCGTAGACAGGTTCCAAATAATCTGCCGGGAAGCCGGAGGCAGCAAGAAGGCTTGCTTTGCTCTCGGACAGGCTCCTGAGCAGATGCTTCAATTCACTAATGGCAGATTCGTTTCCTTCTAACAGTTTCCGTCCTTGTTCTACGGAAATAGAAGCAATGGAATCGTCCATTTCCTTATATCCGTCTACATGGGCGTAAATATGGGCTCGCCTTTCTTCTAAGAGGTGGCGGTTTTTGTTCTGCTTTTCTTCATAGGTACGGATGATGGCATCGTACTGGGTATTGTTCAATGGCACGATTAATGTTCCCCCTAATTGCTTAATAATTCCTTTTCGAGAGCATCGAAATCATAGCTGTTTTGTTTGAACTGGTTAAATTTATTGGAAGACGCTGCTTTCGGCTGGGGTACGGCCCTGCTGCGCCGGAAAAGCTCGTCTGCCTTGGCAATATCTGATTTGTGGTGGACATTGGCCTGATACCAGCCGCTTAAAATACGGTCAGCATATTCAAAGCGGTGCTTGTCCGTGCTAAGGACCGTGCGCTCGCAGGCAGCATCAATAACGTCCATTTCATAGCCGAAGTCCTTAGTCCAGCGGTTGATATACTCTACTTCTTTTTTGGTAGGCATACTGGTCTTGCCCAATGCATTCATAATATTATAAACGGTTCTGTCATATTTGTAGGCGTATTTCTCCGCTTCTTTTGGGGTCGTAACACTGGCCTGGGCCCAGCTTATGGCAACTTTTTCTATGTAACGAAAGTCCTTCTTCCCCCGTTCTACACAATACTGTACGAGATAGTCTGTCAAATCCATTGAAAAGCCAAGCTTGTCCTGAATAAAGATAACCGTCTTGATTTCGGAAGGGGAGAGCGTCTTACCGATGTATTGCTCTACGATAAATAAAAGCTGGGACGTTTCCTCATTGGATTTGAACTTTTTCAACTGATCCAGCGTATAGGACGGTTTCTCGTATGGGTTCTCCGCTGCAAGTTCCGTGCGGGGAACCGTGGCAGCTTCCTGCGGCAAAGATGCAGCCATAAGGGTGACTACAGGGGTAAAAGGCTTCCCGCCGGCGGCTCCTGTCGTTTTATTTAAATCAAGGAGATGGATACCGATTAAGCTTTTGGATTCGTCATATTCCAAAGAAAGAAGCCGGTTCTTCTCCCAATATTTTAAAGCCCGCAGGACATCCTTTTCCGTATGGTTGAATTTGTCTGCAATGTCGGAAACGCTGGTAGGCAGATTGGCATTCATCATGCGGATAAGATAAAGATATACTTTTAATTGTGCATCGTTTGCATCTTTCATATATTCATCTATAAAAATGTTAGATACCGCTGTTGCTTCCGTATAGTTGTCTTTGTATATTTTTAAACGGCCCATTTTTCCACCTGCCCTACGTATATTGATTCCAATTTTTCAAAGCATGATGCATTATATCACAACAAATATTAAATGCAAATAGTAATTTTCCCGAAAAAATAACGGAGGCAGAATATGTGCTTTATTTGTGGAAAATGTGGAAAATGTGGACAGATTAGGGGAAATGGAATATGGAAATGGAAAAGGCTTATAAAATCTAAAGGATAGGAAAAAACATGGGAAGCTTAATAAAAAAAGGATATCCACAGATTCTAAAAGAAAAAAATTTCAGAAAATGTGGATATTGTGGATAGTTAACTGCGGAGAAGGTTTTCGCCGATTTTTACCACATCCCCGGCTCCCATAGTTATCAACAAGTCTCCGTTTATGCAATTTTCTAAGATAAAATTTTCAATGGATGAAAAAGACGGGAGATACGTGCATTGACCGCCTTGGCGGAGGATTTCATCCCTTAAATCTTTGGAGCTGATGCCGAAGGTATCGGTTTCCCTGGCCGCATAAATATCGGCAAGTACCACATGGTCAGCTAACCGCAGGGCTTTTGCAAATTCGCTGAGGAAAGCCTTGGTTCTTGTATAAGTATGAGGCTGGAATACGCACCATAAGGATTTATGGGGGTAATTGGAAGCTGCCTTCAAAGTTGCCGTAATTTCCGTGGGGTGATGTGCATAATCATCTATTATAGTGATGCCGTTGCGCTCTCCCTTATATTCATAACGTCTGTCAGTTCCGGAAAAGCCGGAAAAGGCTTTTTGGACAGTGCCGCTTCCGATACCCAGCAAATCGGCAAGGGCGATAGCGGCCATTGCGTTGTGTACATTATGTTCGCCCGGAACCATAAGGGAAAAGCTTTCGCTGCTGCCGTTTTTCCGGTTCAGAAGGAAAGTAGGATGGGCTAAGGCATCGTAACGGATATCGGAGCAGGAATAGTCGCTGTCCGGGGAAGCCCCATAAGTGACAATACGGCATTGCAGCCCTTCGGTAATCTCCTTGTAGTTTTCGATATCGCTGCTGATAATTAAAGTTCCGTCTTCGGGAAGAAGGGCGGCAAATTGATGGAATGAATTGCGGATATCCTGAATATCTTTAAAAAAGTCGAGATGGTCTTCTTCTATATTCAATATAATTCCGATTTTGGGGAAAAAGCTTAAAAAGCTATTGGTATATTCACATGCCTCCGTTACGAAATATTCGGACTTGCCTACCCGGATATTGCCGCCAATGGCTTTCAGGATACCGCCAATGGACAATGTGGGGTCATAATCCCCTTCCAGAAGGATTTCGGATATCATGGAAGTGGTAGTTGTCTTACCGTGGGTGCCGCTGACCGCAATAGGGATATCGTAATTCTGCATCATCTGTCCTAAAAGTTCGGCCCTTGTAAGGCTGGGGAGTTCCCGCTCTTTCATGGCAATAAATTCCGGGTTGTCTTCGTGGATAGCGCTGGTATAAACAACGACATCAATATCGTCTGCCAGATTGGAGGCTTTTTGGCCGTAAAAAACAGACGCTTTGTTTTTTTCCAAAGATTCGGTAAGGGGGGAGGGTTTGATGTCCGAGCCGGATACCCGGAAACCTTCTTCCAGCAGGACTTCAGCAAGACCGCTCATGCTGATGCCGCCGATGCCGATGAAATATATGTGACAAGGATGATGGAAATCTATTTTGTACATGTCTGCACTTCCTATTCTTTTTTATTCTTTATTATATGCATATTGCAAAGATGTAAACGTTTGGAAGAGGTAAATTAAGCCAAATCCATAAACATTATACAAGCATACGGGGGAAAATGTAATAAGAGCAGGGAAAAATCATGAATTTATACAAATAAAAAAATGATAAAAAAAGAAAATTGTAAATTTTCTACATAAAAAATTAGAAAAGATAAAAATTTTTTGTAAATTATATTCACTTTTCTATCAGAATATGGTATAATCAAACAACACAATATAGTGTTTTATTCTAGTCAGACTAATAAGAGGTGATAACATGATTAAAAAAGAGATGATTGCCATGCTTTTAGCTGGTGGGCAGGGCAGCCGATTAGGCGTTCTAACATCAAAAGTAGCGAAACCGGCAGTAGCTTTCGGTGGAAAGTACAGAATCATAGATTTCCCTTTAAGCAACTGCATTAACTCCGGTGTAGATACGGTAGGTGTATTGACGCAATACCAGCCGCTTCGGTTAAATACGCATATTGGGATAGGTATCCCGTGGGATTTGGACAGGAATATCGGCGGTGTGACCGTACTTCCCCCTTATGAAAAGAGTGCGAACAGCGAGTGGTACACCGGTACTGCCAATGCAATTTACCAGAACATTGATTACATTGACAGCTTTAATCCGGAATATGTGCTGATTTTGTCAGGAGACCATATTTACAAGATGGATTATGAAGCAATGCTGGAATACCATAAGGAAAATAATGCGGAAGTGACAATTGCAGTTATGCCGGTACCGATGGAGGAAGCGAAGAGATTCGGTATTATGATAACGGATGAAAATAAGAAAATTACCGATTTTGAGGAAAAACCGGAGCATCCGAGAAGTAATCTGGCTTCCATGGGAATTTATATTTTCAGTTGGAAGACGCTGAAAGAAGCACTGGTTGTCAATTCCGGACAGCCTGCATTGGATTTCGGCAAGCATGTCATCCCCTACTGCCATAAGAAAGGGGCACCTCTTTATGCCTATGAGTTTAACGGGTATTGGAAGGATGTAGGAACATTAAGCTCTTATTGGGAAGCAAATATGGAGTTGATTGATATTGTTCCGGAATTTAACCTTTACGAAGAATATTGGAAAATTTATACCAGCAGTACGATACTTCCGCCCCAATACATATCTGAGGACAGCGTGATTGAGAGAAGTATTATAGGTGAAGGGTCCAATATCTACGGCAAAGTATATAATTCCGTAATAGGCTGTGGCGTCACGGTGGAAAAAGGGACGGTAGTAAGGGATTCCATTATTATGAATGAAACTTACATCGGAAAAGACTGTGAGCTGTATAAAGCGATTATAGCGGAAAACGTGACAGTTAACGATAATGTAAAATTGGGCATGGGCGACGAAGTACCCAACGAGACTGACCCGCATATTTACAACAGCGGTATGGTGACGATAGGGGAAAAGAGCATAATTCCTAAAGGGGTACAAGTTGGCAAGAACTCCGTAATTTTTGGGGTGACAACGCCGGAAGACTACGATAACGGCTATCTTGCAAGCGGAAAAACATTAATTAAGGCAGGTGATGAAAAGTGAGAGCAATAGGTATTATTTTAGCAGGCGGCAATAATCGTAGGATGAAGGAACTTTCACAGAAGCGTGCTGTATGTGCGATGCCCATCGCCGGAAGCTACAGGGGCATAGACTTTGCTTTAAGCAATATGTCCAATTCACGGATTCAGAAGGTAGCAGTGCTGACACAGTATAATGCCAGAAGCCTGAATGAACATTTAAGTTCCTCTAAATGGTGGGATTTTGGCCGTAAACAAGGCGGATTGTTTGTATGTACACCGGAAACGACGGCAGAGAGCAATGCATGGTACCGCGGAACGGCAGATGCCATAGCACAGAATCTGTATTTCTTAAAAAATAGCCATGAGCCATATGTAGTAATTGCATCGGGCGACGGTGTTTATAAAATGGATTTCAACAAGCTGTTGGAATATCATATCGGGAAGAAAGCGGATATCACGGTGGTATGCAAGGACATGCCGGCAGAGGTGGATTCAGGAAGATTCGGCGTTATCAAGATGAATGAGGAAAGCCGTATTGAAGAGTTTGAGGAAAAACCGATTGTAGCAAAATCCAATGTGGTTTCCTGCGGTATTTATGTAGTCAGAAGACGTGCGTTGATTGAGATGATTGAGAAAGGGATGGAAGAAGACCGTTTCGATTTCGTAAAAGATATCTTAATCCGTTATAAAGACATGAAGCGCATCTTCGGCTATAAGATGAAAGAGTATTGGAGCAATATAGCAACGGTACAGGATTACTATAACACTAATATGGATTTCCTGAAACCGGAAATCCGGAATTATTTCTTCCAACAATACCCTGACATTTACTCCAAAGTAGATGATTTGCCGCCGGCGAAATATAATGTGGGCGCGCAGGTGAAGAACAGCTTGATATCCAGCGGATGTATTGTAAACGGTACTGTGGAAGGGTCGGTAATATTTAAGAAAACATATATAGGAAATAATTGTTATATCAAAAATTCAATTATATTGAATGATGTATATATCGGAGATAATACACATATTGAAAACTGCATAGTAGAAAGCAGAGACACCATCAGGGCGAACTCCTATCACAAGGGAGAAGACGGAATTAAAATTGTGATAGAACATAATGACAGGTATGTCATGTAATAAAACTTTTTGATGTTCCAAGGAGGATGAACGGCATGGAGATTACGGATGTAAGAGTGAGGAAAATTGCGAAGGAAGGAAAGATGAAGGCAATCGTCTCAATTACGCTTGATGATGAATTTGTAGTTCATGACATTAAAGTAATAGAAGGTGAGAAAGGGCTTTTCATCGCAATGCCGAGCAAGAAAGCATCAGACGGTGAGTATAGGGATATCGCGCATCCCATCAATTCAGATACTAGGGACCGGATACAGTCTACCATACTTAAAAGCTACGAAAGAGCGTTGCTTGAACCGGAAATTGCGGTATAAAAATAGAAGACGGGTATAGACATTAACAGGCGCTGTAGAAATACGGCGCTTGTTTTTTTGCCTTAAGAGGATCATCGGAATGCTCCGTACAACAAATAGCAAAACAAGTTTTGCGGCAAAATATCCTTTTGTGCCATCCCTCAAGCGCCGCTGCCGGGCAGGTCTTTTGACACACGTATCACTATAGGAAGGCAAATCGCCAGGAAGACACTTTTTTTACCATATAGGAAAGTCCTTCGCAAGAAGGACATAGATTGAGGAAGAACCGAAGGTTCTTCATGAAGTGTCGAAGACACTTTATTATATAACAAAGGATTGTTCCACAAAAATCAGGTGTATTTCAGGGGGAAGTGTGGTATTATGGCAAATAGGGCGTTTATAGGGGATGCCTGATGTATATAATTATATAATAGAGACGTAGGGATTCTGATAAGGAGGGCATATGTTTGTTATCGTAGGTTTGGGAAATCCTTCAAAGGAATATGAAAATACAAGGCATAATATTGGGTTCGATACGATAGATGCCATTGCGGATAAATATCATATCCAAGTGGCGGAATTAAAGCATAAAGCGAAAATCGGGAAAGGATATATCGGAGGGGATAAGGTGATATTGGCAAAACCTCTGACTTTTATGAACTTAAGTGGTGAGAGTGTGCGTGCCATCATAGATTATTATAAAGTGGATGTGGAAACGGAACTGGTTGTCATATCGGACGATATCAGCCTTCTTCCGGGGCAGCTTCGGATACGGAAAAGGGGCAGTGCCGGGGGGCACAATGGGTTGAAGAATATTATTCAGCATGTGGGCGGCGACAACTTCCAGAGGATACGCATGGGCGTAGGGGAAAAGCCCAAGGAATATGATTTGGTGGATTGGGTGCTGGGGCATTTTAATAAAGAAGACAGGAAAGCGGTAGACGAAGCAATACAGAAAGCTGTACAGGCTGTGGAAATAATATTAACGGATGGGGCGGATGCAGCGATGAATGAGTTTAACCGCAAGGTACAAAGTTAAAAACGGACGGCGATAAAGGAATGGAGATTAGTGATGAGGACATTTACCGCACCTCTTTATGAATTAGGGGAATTTGAAGAGATAAGGAAGCTTCTTAAGAAGCCGGGGGCTGCAGCGCTGACAGGCTGCGTGGATTCCCAGAAAATGCATATGGTTTATGGTTTAAGCGATGGTTTTAAGTACAAAATCATCGTTACTTTTAACGATATGCGGGCGAAGGATATCTATGAGGATTATAAGCTTTATGATAAAAATGTAATGCTGTATCCGGCGAAAGACCTTATTTTTTATCAGGCGGATATCCACGGGAACCAATTGGTGAAAGAGCGGATGAAAGCATTGCGGCGGGTGATGGAAGGCAGGCCGCTGACAGTGGTAACGACCTTTGACAGTTTGATGGCTCCGCAAGTTCCACTGTCCGTTTTGGAAGAATATGTGGTTTCAATCGGTCAACAGTCCGGTATAAATGAACGGGAGCTGGCAAAAAGGCTGGTGGGGATGGGATATGAAAAAAATTATCAGGTAGAAGCCCCTGGGCAGTTCAGCATCCGCGGAGGGATTGTAGATATTTTTGATTTGACGGAAGAAAACCCTTACCGCATTGAGCTTTGGGGGGAAGAGGTGGAGTCCATCCGCAGTTTTGATATTTTGAGTCAGCGTTCCATCGAAAAACTGCAGTCGGTCAGCATTTACCCGGCCACGGAATTGGTTCTTTCCGAAAAAGATTTGCACAGCGGGATGGAAAAAATAGAGAAAGAAGCGGAAAAATGCAGCGGGAAGTTCCGGCAGGAATTTAAGACGGAGGAAGCACATCGCTTAACGGTTCAAGTAAAGGAATTGAAAGAACAGGTGATGGAATTTCATGCTTCGGCGAACTTGGAAAGCTATATCCGTTATTTTTATCCGGAAACCGTTTCGTTTATGGAGCTGTTTGATAAGAATAAGAGCTGCATTTTTATAGATGAACCGGCAAGGGTAAAGGAACATGCGGATGCGGTGGAGCTGGAATTTCGCGAAAGTATGATGCACCGTCTGGAAAAGGGCTATGCCCTGCCCGGACAGACGGATATCCTGTTCGGGGCGGGGGAAGTGGCGGCAAAAATGGGGAAAAGTAAAATGGTTACTTTGGCTGCTATGGATAGGAAAAGCCCCCTTTTTAAAGCGGAAAAAAAATTCGATATTGGTGCAAAGAGCATTGCTTCCTATAATAACAGTTTTGAAGCATTGTTGAAGGATTTGAAGAGGTATAGGAAAAACGGGTACAGGGTCTTGCTTCTGTCCGGCTCGAGGACAAGGGCGAAGCGGCTTGCCCAGGATTTGCAAGGGGAGGATTTGACGGCTTTCTATAGCGAGGATCCGTTTCGCGAAATACAGCCGGGGGAGGTTATGACTTTTTACGGCAGGGTATTAAAAGGGTTTGAATATCCACTGATTAAGTTTGTGGTGATATCGGAAAGCGATATTTTCGGGCTGGAAAAGAAGAAGAAAAAGAAAAGGAAAAAATACGAAGGGCAGAAAATCCATGATTTTGCCGATCTGAAGGTGGGGGATTATGTCGTTCATGAAAATCATGGGCTTGGTATTTATAAGGGGATTGAAAAAGTAGAGGTTGAGAAGGTAGTTAAGGATTACATTAAAATTGAATATAGGGATGGGGGGAACCTCTATATTCTGGCTACCGGTCTGGATGTGATTCAAAAATACGCATCGGCGGATGGTGGGAAGCCGAAGCTGAATAAGCTGGGAACGCAGGAATGGAGCAGGACCAAGAGTAAAGTAAAAGGTGCGGTTGCGGAAATAGCCAAGGATTTGGTGGAGCTGTATGCCATCCGGCAGCAGAAAGAAGGCTTTGTGTATGGGAAGGATACGGTATGGCAGCAAGAGTTTGAGGAGCTGTTCCCATATGAAGAAACGGAAGACCAGCTTTTAGCTATTGCAGATACGAAAGCGGATATGGAAAGTACGAAAATTATGGACCGGCTTATTTGCGGCGATGTTGGCTACGGTAAGACGGAAATCGCTATCCGCGCTGCATTTAAAGCGGTTCAGGAAGGGAAACAGGTAGTGTATCTTGTACCGACTACGATTCTGGCGCAGCAGCATTATAATACATTTGTGCAAAGGATGAAGGACTTTCCGGTGCGGGTGGATTTGCTTTCCCGCTTCAGGACCGGAACGGAGCAGAAAAAAACAGTGGAAGACCTAAAAAAGGGGTTCGTAGATATTGTCATCGGCACCCACAGGGTACTTTCCAAAGATGTGGTTTTTAAAGATTTGGGGCTTCTTATCATCGATGAAGAGCAGCGGTTTGGTGTGGCGCATAAAGAGAAGATTAAGAAGTTAAAAGACAATGTGGACGTACTAACGCTGACGGCCACGCCGATACCGCGGACGCTTCATATGAGCCTGATTGGCATACGGGATATGAGTGTGCTGGAGGAAGCGCCGGAAGACCGGCTGCCGATCCAGACTTATGTGATGGAGTATAATGAAGAAATGGTGCGCGAGGCGATTATCCGTGAATTGTCAAGAGGCGGACAGGTATATTATGTCTATAACCGGGTACACAACATTGCGGATATGGCGTCCAAAATAGCGGAGTTTGTGCCGGAAGCAAATGTGGCATTTGCCCACGGGCAAATGAAAGAGCATGAACTGGAACGGATTATGTATGATTTTATCGACGGCAGCATCGATGTGCTGGTGTCTACGACGATTATAGAGACAGGGCTTGACATTTCTAATGTAAATACAATGATTATCCATGATGCGGATAATATGGGACTTTCCCAGCTTTACCAGCTACGGGGGCGCGTAGGGCGATCCAGCAGGACTGCTTATGCATTTTTAATGTACCGCAGGGATAAGATGTTAAAGGAAATAGCGGAAAAACGTCTGGAAGCTATCAGGGAATTTACAGATTTGGGCAGCGGCTTTAAAATTGCCATGCGGGATTTGGAAATCCGGGGGGCCGGCAATTTACTGGGTGCCAGACAGCATGGGCACATGCAGGCAGTAGGTTACGATATGTATTGCAAAATGTTGAATGAAGCGGTAAAGAATCTGAAAGGAATCCATACGGAAGAGGACTTTAATACTTCCGTAGACTTGGATGTGGATGCATTTATACCGCCTTCTTATATTGTCAATGAATTTCAAAAACTGGATATTTATAAGCGGATTGCGGGGATTGAAAACGAGGGCGAAAGCGAGGATATGAAAGAGGAGCTTTTGGACAGGTTCGGGGAAATCCCTAAATCGGTGGATAATTTGCTGCGCATTGCACTGATAAGGGTAAAGGCCCACAAACTCTATATGCCAGAAGTAAAAGGGAAAAACGAAGAAATCCGTTTTTCCCTGAACCGGGATGCCAAAATCAGAGTAGAGAATATTCCCGCCTTGTTGGATCAATATCCGAAGCTTTCATTTCAACCGAAAGGAACCCCTTTATTTTCCTTCCGTTATAAAAAGTGTGGGATGGTGGAACGGGATGCGGAAATGCTGCTGGCTTTTACGGAAGAATTGCTGGAAGCTATGGAGAAAAAATTATTATAAAGAAGGTGAACCATTCTGCTTCTTCGCGGCTCTTATAGTCAGATACGTATCGGAAGGAACAAAAAGGAGCTTATAACCGTGGATGAAAAAGAACTGGTGCGGCGGCTGAAAAGCGGGGATAAAGACGCTTTTGACGCTTTGTACGAAAAATATAAAAATATACTTCTGCGTATGGCATATCTGGTAAGCGGGCAGATGTTTGATGCGGAGGACATTGTGCAGGAAACGTTTGTGAAATGTTATCTCCACATCGGTGAGTTGAAGAAGGAGGAGGGGTTCCGCCCCTGGCTTTTTCAAATACTTTACCGTACCGCATACCGTCAGGCAAAAAAGCGGAAACGGGAAATACCGGAAGGAGATATTGCCATTCGGGCGGATGCTACCGACGGAGTTACCTCTTTGGACCGGATTATAGAGACAGAAAACGAAAGGCTGGTCAATCAGACGGTGCAGTCTTTGGAGTTTAAGCACCGTGCCGTAGTTGTGTTGTATTATTACAACGAAATGGCGACAAAGGAAATCGCCCGCGTACTGGGATGTACGGAAGGAACGGTGAAATCCCGGCTGTTCGCGGCGAGAAAGAAGCTGAGAGGAAAACTGGCAGCATACGGGGAAGGAGGCAGGGGCCATGAAAATGACAAAAACCGGGAAGACATCCGTGGATTATATTTCTTATAAAAGGAAAAAAACGGATGGCACTTTGGGAAATAACGGTGAGTGGCAACAGGCAGAAAGGGTGGTTAAGGATACCTTACAGGACATCGGCAGAAAAATAGAAGCCTCCGACAGCCTAAAACAGCGGGTTGACTTTCAGCTGGAAAACAGGTTGAAGGAGGAGCATAAAATGAAGCATATGAGTATGAAAAAGGTAATTATCGGTGTGGCAGCAGCTTGTCTCGTGGTAGGAACAATAGCGGTGGCAGGCAGTGGGATTGTATCCATTACAGGGCATAGTTCTTCCGTTCCGGATTTTACAAAATTTGAGGATATGGAGAAGGCAGAGGCGAAAGCCGGCTATTCCATAGATGCGGTAGAAAAATTTGGAAATGGGTTTAGCTTTGAAGATATCCATATTGCGGAGGAATTTCTGCAGGATGAATCCGGGCAGACATTGGGGGAAGAAAAGTCGATAAAGATTGATTATTCCAAAGGCAAGGATGAAGTGACTTTGTTTGCAAGAAAAATATTACCGGGGGAAAATGCGGAAGCTTTAATGGATATTAATTTTGACAAGACGCTGCAGGTAGATGGGGTCACGGTTGGATATAGCTGTGATACGTATAAAGCGGTACCTGTAGATTACGAGCTAACCGAAGAAGATAAGAAAAATATGGAAAGCGGGCATTTCCAGTTGGCTTACGGCACCGAACAGGTGGAAATCAGCAAGTCGTATTATGTAGGCTGGGTAAAGGATGGGATTTCCTATTGCATCCAAGGTTTTGACCTTTCCATAAATGCGGACGACATGCTGGGCATGGCAAGGGAAATTATCGAAAACGGAAATAACAAATAAACATGGAATATCTGCCAAGTGCCGGCAGACAGCAGGAAGATGATACTCGCCATAAGGGAGCCATAAAGTGGGTTCCCTTATGGCGGTTGTTTTTATTTATGGCATGATTACTACTTTTATGGATATCTTCGTATAGCTTTTTTGATGGATTCTTGTTATACTATATTATAATCTTTTGCTATGGAGAAAATAGAATGGGTGAAGAATTTAAGGATGATATTTTCATAGAGAACACGGATGAATTGTATAATTTAGGGTATTCAAGTAATAAAGAAGGACGGCCTATTTATGAGAATGTAAAAGTAACTAAAAAAGATTTCTCAATATTTGAATTATTCAGAAAATTTAAAGCAGGGAAGTTAATTTTAGAGGTGGATTTTCAAAGAAATGTGGTATGGAATAATAAACAACAATCAGAACTGATAGAAAGTATATTGATGGGTCTTCCTTTGCCGATTTTTTATTTTAAACAACAGGATAATTCTACATATGTAGTAGTGGATGGAAAGCAACGGTTATCCACGTTATTTTTATTTTTGGATAATGGATTTCAGTTGAAGAATTTAAAAATACTTGATTTTCTTAACGGGAAAAAGTTTAAGGATCTTGATAATCAATATGGAATTTATCAATCACAATTAGAAGATTATCAGGTATATTCACATGTAATTCTCCCGCCGACTCCGGATAGGATAGTTTTTGACATATTTGAACGCGTCAATCGAGGAGGAACACAATTAAATAAACAAGAAATCAGAAATGCATTATATCATGGCGAGGGGCTGGGTATGATTAATGCTATTACTACTACAGAAGAATTTCAAAGGGCGACAAGAATAGACAATAAAAAAGATAAAAGGATGAAAGGGTCTTATCTTTTGACAAGGTTTTTTTCATTTTATTTATTATACAATAATTATTTTGAAGAAGGAAAACAATATCAATATACTGGAGATATAGATTTGCTTATTGAGAGGACGTTAATTTTTTTAAATAAATCTGATATTTCAATTTTGAATAAGTTAAAGGAAACAGCCATAGAAAGTATAAGAAAAGCATATTTTCTTTGTGGAAATGGTTGTTTTCGTAAAGGGATGATTGCATCTAATCCAATTAATATGAATATTTTTGAAACCTGTATGTATTTAATGACTTTAATTGAGGATAATAATTCATTATTAAAGATTAAAGATGTGTTTTATGAAACATTATGTAGTCAAAAATTTCTGGAATGTATTGGTGACAGCAGGGACGGTATTTATAAGGTAAATTTACGATTTCAAATGATGAATGAAATTGCCAGGAGGAATAGTGATGATTTCTAAAATTCATATAAAAGGATTAAAATCAATTAGAGATATGACTTTAGAATGTTCGGGATTAAACTTGATTGTAGGTACCAATTCATCTGGTAAATCCACATTTTTGCAAGCTATTTTATTGTATGCGCAGAATAGCGGAGAAGCGATTGGGCTGAATGGGAAAATAATTTCCCTGGGAGAATTTCGTGAAGTCCGAAATTATCATATGCCTAATAATAGTATTAGAATAGAGCTTTGGCAAGATAAGAATGAAAACCTGTCATGGATAGAATTTGTTGAAGATAAAGAAAAGGACGAGTACAAGATTAAAAATTTTATTGATGATAAAAAAAGCGTAAAGGGTACTATTGGAGATGGCGAAAATGTATCCATTAATCTTGTATCTAAATTTTATCTTCATTATTTGTCTTGCCATAGAGTAGGACCAATGGATATTTATGAAAAAAATATTATGGAAAGAGACAATTTAGGTATTAATGGGGAATTTGCCCTAGCTTATTTGTTGAAAAATGAAAGTGAACCAATAGATAAAGAGATGGTTATACAAAATGAGGATACAACAGACAGCCTGCTGAGCCAAGTGAACTATTGGTTGAATTATATTGTTGGTACTGTATTGCAAATCAACGATTTAAAAAAAACAAATTATTTACAGGTAAAATATAACAATGATCCTGATAGTGCAAGTTTAGATGCGCTTTATTGCAGACCAATAAATGTAGGGGCAGGAATTAGCTATTTAATTAGTATTATTATTACTTGTTTAGCTTCAAAGCAAGGCGATATTCTTATCATTGAAAATCCGGAGATTCATTTACATCCTAAGGCGCAGTCACGGCTAGGTGAATTTTTATATCATATAAGTAACGTGAGGAGACAGCTTTTTGTTGAAACACATAGTGACCACATTTTTAATAGTATTCGTGTAGGGATAACGCAGAAAAGGTTTCAACAGGAGGAAGTCCGGGTATACTTTTTTGCTTTAGATGATAACCATGAGACACAATGTAATCCAATTATTTTTGGTGAATATGGAAAAATAATTGGAAAAAATCAATATATGGATATTAATGATTTGTTCGATCAATTTGAAATTGATTTAGATAAAATGCTTGGATTATAAAATGTAACAGGGGTACAAAAGAAAATGAATTATTTTATTAATGAGCATTCATTAAGGGAACAGTTTAAGGATATCGAAGAATTTTGGGAGTCAGTACGTAAATATACTTTGCCGGCATTGAAAAAAATAGAGAGTAAAAATGAAAATATTATATGGAAAAAAGATACTTTTTGGCAAGCGAAAGTATGTAATGGTATGAATTTAATAGAGGTATTAAGTTATAATGGAAAGAAGAACGAACGCACTGCAATTATATTAGCTTTGAAAGCTAAGATGCGAAAATTGTTAAATCAGGAACCTTATTGGCATGAGATTGAGGGAGAAAAGGTCGAGGTATGTGAGTATAAATTTGATAAGCCCTATAGCGAAAGTTTGCCGGAAGTTAATTGCTTTACAAAGGCTATTCTATATGAAGGAAGATTGTTGTCATTTTTGCATGAAAACTACAAACAGGAGAAACTTGAAACTATCGTTTGCATTAATGGGAAAAAAGAAAATGAAAAAGCCATTATATTAGATAATATATATTCAAAAGAATGGTGGAATAGCGAACCGGTTGTGAAAACATGGCGGTTAGAAGAAAAGTATTTGGTGGAAGTTAGGTCTAATGAGTTTGCATATCACCCTCCTCATTTTCACGTATCATGTAATGAGTTTGAGGCTGTTTTCAAATTATCGGATGGTCAGGTATATAAATACGGGAAGGAAAGTCCTCCGCCAAAGTTTTTTCAAACTATAAAAATTTGGTATAAAGAAAATTATAGATTGCTTTCAGAGGCATGGAAAGAATTTCACTCAAATAATTAGTAAAAGTATATCAAAAGTATTGAGGCGGACAAAGTCCGCCTTTTTCGTGATTAAGTAGTGTTTTGTTATGGTTATATATAAGTTGTTTTTATGATTGTCAGTATTTAGCAACACAGCAATATCACTTAAGCCTTCCCCTTGTATTTCCCACAATGTATGTGCTATACTACAATCGTACATAATTCATAGCTTCACGAAAGGCGCGGTTAAGACGATGGGCGATGTGGATTTTTCTAATTTGGGTCGGGAGATTGGCGACAAAATAGAGCAGTTTATTAATTCAAAGGAAATGAAGGAATTGCAGGACAGCATCCGTAATACGGTAGAAGCAAAAATGGAAGATGTCCGTAAATCGGCACAGGACGCTGCCGATTATGTGAACAAAAATATGGAAGCCCAAAAGGACAATATTTCTAAAAAAATAAATTCTAAAAATTGGAATATTGTTTCGGAAAGGGAAAGAGGAAGCTACAGACCAAAATACGAAGTAGAGGAAAGAAGGCAGCTTCCTGTAGTCAAAAACCCGGGCGGGAGAGTGCTTGGAATATTGCTGACCGTATTTGGAACGTGTGGTGCGGTGGCAGGATGGATTTTGGCCCTTCTCGGCTATGTTGGTTCTTTTCTGGCGGGTCAGCTTTTTGAAGGGGTAATTGTTTCCAGCGTATTGACTATCCCGGCGGTGCTTTGTACGGCTGCGGCAATTGCCGGAGGTTTTTTAAGGCGCAGGAGCAGACGCTTTAAAAATTATATAAGGACAATGGGGAACAAAGACTTCTACCCGATTGAAGGGTTGGCCAAGGCAGTAAATAAAAATGAAAAATTTGTCGTAAAAGATTTATATAAAATGATTTACAGAGGTTGGTTTAAAGAAGGGCATTTGGACGAGCAAGAGACATGTTTTATGCTGACGGATGAGTCTTACCAGTTATATCTAAATGCTCAGAAGGAATTGGAGCGGAAGAGGGAAGAGACGAAGCGGCTGGAGATGGAAAAGGAGATGCTGGAGAAAGACCCGGCAAGAAAGCAGCTTAAGATTGCAGTTGAAGAAGGGAATGAATATATCCGGCGGATACGTGAAATTAATGACGATATTCCAGGAGAGGAGATTTCCCAAAAGCTTTACCGTCTGGAAAGGGTTTGCAAGGAAATTTTTGAACATGTGGAGGACAATCCGGAGAAGCTGCCGGATATCCGTAAATTTATGAATTATTACCTTCCGACTACGCTGAAGCTGGTTCAGACATACCACGAATTTAGCGAACAGCCGGTACAGGGGGAAAATATTATAATGGCAAGGAAGGAAATAGAAGAAATGCTGGATAGCATCAATCAGGCATTTGAAAAGATGTTCGATAAATTGTTTGAGGATGATGCGCTGGACATTTCTACGGATATTTCCGTATTGTCTACGATGTTGGCACAAGAAGGGCTTTTGGAAGATGGTTTAAAGATGAATGCGAGGGAGAAATAACAGATGATGGAAGAAATGAAAAATGCAGAACCGGTATTAACACTGAATCCTTTTGAAGAAATGGAAGTTCAGCCGCAGGCGCCAGCGGTGCCGGAACAGGCAGCAGTGGCGGAAGAAAAGAAGGAAGCGGCAGTATTTGACGAAAGTACGCTTACAGTGGAAGAACGCAAGATGGTGGGTGAGTTTGCAAATTCCATCGATTTGAGAAATTCTACGGTAGTCCTTCAGTACGGCGCAGGGGCACAGAAGAAAATTGCGGACTTTTCAGAAACGGCACTTGCTAATGTCAGGAGTAAAGACCTTGGGGAAATTGGGGAACTTTTGTCCAATGTAGTATTTGAATTGAAAAAGTTTGATGAAGAGGAAGAAAAAGGATTCCTTGGCATTTTTAAGAAAAGCAGCAATAAAATAGCGGCAATGAAAAGCAAATTTGATAAAGCGGAGGTCAATATCAATAAAATCTGCGATGTCCTCGAGGCGCATCAAATCCAGTTATTAAAGGACACTGCTATGCTGGATAAGATGTATGATTTGAATAAAAATTACTTCAAAGAACTTTCTATGTATATCCTTGCAGGAAAGAAAAAACTGGAAAAGGTAAGAAAGGAAGAGATTCCGGTTCTGATGCAAAAAGCGCAGGCCAGCGGCTTGCCGGAGGATGCACAGGAAGTCAATGACTTTGTGGCGATGTGCGACCGGTTTGAAAAGAAAATCCATGATTTGGAGTTGACAAGGATGGTTTCCATCCAGATGGCTCCGCAAATCCGTCTGGTACAGAGCAACGATTCCCTTATGTCGGAGAAAATCCAGTCCACTCTTGTGAATACCATTCCTTTGTGGAAGAGCCAGATGGTGCTTGCCCTTGGCATTAACCATTCTACCCAGGCAGCACAGGCACAGCGGGAAGTGACGGATATGACCAATGAGCTTTTGAAGAAAAATGCGGCAGTCCTGAAATTGGCTACGGTGGAGACAGCTAAGGAAGCGGAAAGGAGCATTGTAGACATTGACACGTTGAAGCAGACGAATGAGTCATTGATTTCTACATTAGATGAGGTATTGCGGATACAGACAGAAGGACGGGAGAAACGGAAGGAAGCGGAGATAGAGCTTCGCCGCATTGAAGGGGATTTGAAGAACCGGTTGCTGCAAGTACGTGGCTAGTACAACGAATAATGAAGGATATGCAACCGCAGCGATGAGTATGTATTTTCCAAGGATCCGTATATGGAAGGCTGTTTGGAGGATGTCTATTGATTGAATATATTTCGGCAAAAACGATAGTGGTCAGAACAAAATCTTCGGATTGGTTTGGTATGGATTACAATATGAATATTTATAAAGGCTGTTGTCATGGCTGTATTTATTGCGATAGCCGTTCGGAATGTTACCATATCGAAAACTTTGAAAAAGTACGGGCAAAAGAAAATGCGTTGCAGATTATCAGGAATGACTTGCGCAGGAAAGTAAAAAAAGGGGTCATCGGTACAGGAGCTATGAGTGACCCCTATAATCCTTTTGAGGAAAAACTGCGTTTGACAAGGAATGCCCTTGAATTGGTGGATGCGTATGAGTTTGGCATCGGAATTGCTACGAAAAGCCCGATGATTACGAGGGATATAGATATATTAGGGAGTATCGGGGAACATTCCCCGGTGCTTTGCAAAATAACGGTGACGACAGCAGAGGATGAACTGTCTGCGAAGATAGAGCCGGGTGTGGCTGTTTCTTCCAAGCGTTTTGAGACTGTTGCGAAGCTGCGGGATAATGGGATATATGCCGGCATATTACTTATGCCGGTTTTGCCATACATAGAGGACAATGAGGAAAACATAAGGGCGATTATCAGACAGGCATCGGAAAGCGGATGCAATTTTATATATCCGGCGTTTGGGATGACCTTAAGACAGAATCAAAGGGATTATTATTATGAAATGCTGAACCGGATTTTTCCGCAGGAAAACCTGGTGGGGAAATATAGAAAAAGGTTTGGGGATTCTTATGAATGCCGTTCCCCGAAGGCGGCACAATTGTATCGTATGCTGGGGGAAGAGTGTGAAAAAAGAGGGATGCTATATCGTATGAAAGATATTGTACATGCATATAAGAGGGATTATGGAGAGAAACAGTTGAATTTTCTGGATATGATATAGCAGTAAAATCTTAATAATTTATAAAAGTATATACCCGCTTTTTATTTTGTGTTATCTATTATATAGGGGGTAGGAAAGCGTTCCATAAAGCAGTTAAGAAGCTGTATAGGAGAAAGGGATGCTGTTTACACGGGAAAAATGATGGGATTACGAGATCTGGAATTGATTGACATTGAAACAGAAGAGAAAGCGGTACGGAAGGCACGGAAGCGGAAAGGGAGCCGGACGGAAGAAAAGCAACGGGCGGTAAAAGGATGGCCTGTGGATAAATGGGTGTCAGAAGGGCATTCTTTGCGGGCAAAAGGGAAATGGAAAAAAGATTCCAACGAAGAGGAGTGGGAGGAAGAATGGGAAGGAGACTCCGATGAGGAAGAGTGGGAGGAAGAATGGGAAGAAGGCTCTGACGAAGAAGAATGGGAAGAAGGCTCTGACGAAGAAGAGTGGGAAGAAGGCTTTGACGAAGAAGGATGGGAGGAAGAGCCTGACGAGGAAGCATGGGAAGAAGACTCCGACGAAGAAGAGTGGGAAGAAGACTCGGACGAAGAAGAGTGGGAAGAAGAGCCGGGCGAGGAAGAATGGGAAGAAGACTCGGACGAAGAAGAATGGGGAGAAGGCTTTGACGACGAGGAAGAGTGGCAAGAAGGTTCCGATGAAAGAGGACGGGAAGAAGGGCTTTATAGAAAGGATTATGGAGAAGGTGAGTGGGAAGCCCGGAAGAGGTCGGGTGTAAGGCAGCCTTTAAGGGGATACAAGAGTAAAAAGAACCGGGTACGGAAGTATGCGGCGGTAAGGGAACGAATGGAGAAACGCCCATTGGAGAAGAATCAGCAGGGAAATCAGTTGGCTAAGAGGCGCAAAGAAGAGGGATACCGGGCGAGGGGGAGCCGGATGGAGGAAGACCGGGGCGCAAGAAATAGGGATAAAGGACGTCCGATGCCGGAACGGGCAAAAGAAGAAAGCCCAATGCCAAGAAGCGCGGATATACAGGAGATAAAACGACGCAAGAAAAGGCGCAGGAGAAGGGTAAGGGCAATCAGAGGCATGATAACGGCATTTACGCTTACTCTGGCGGTGGGGCTTTTTCTTGGGGTAGCATGGCTTGCGGTACGTGTATATAAGGAAATGAAGGAAAAGGAAGTGGTTCAGACCGCTGTTACGACAGAGGTGCAGGAAATAGAAAGCCAAGACATTAGAGAATGGGCGAAGTTTTATGCATTGGATTTGGAGCGACCGGCACTGGCGGTAGATTTATTGACAGTGAATGAATATTCCCGTCCGGGGGAAGAACTGCCGGAAGTAAAAAGTATTTTCATCCATTATACGGCGAATGCGGGTACGACTGCGGAGCAAAACAGAAGTTATTTTGAATCGCTTTCCGAGAGCCATGAGCGTTCTGCCAGCGCCCATTTTGTAATAGGCTATGATGGCGTAATCGTACAATGTATACCGACCAAGGAAATTGCGTATGCCGTGAAGGGGCGTAATTATGATTCCATATCCATAGAATGCTGTTACTTGGACGAGAATGGGAAATTTGAAGAAGAAACGTATGAAACATTGATTGAGCTGACGGCATGGCTGCTGCATAAATATGAGCTTCGGCCTGAGAACGTACTCAGGCATTATGATGAAGGCGGGAAAAACTGCCCGAAATATTATGTGGAACATGAGGATGCATGGGATAGATTTTTGATGGATTTGGAAAAATATATGGCAGGATTGGTGGAAGAAGAGGAAAACGGCTTATAAGGGCTGAAAAGAAAGGATGGAAAGCATGAAAATTTTATTTGTGGAATATCCAAAATGCAGTACATGCAAAAAGGCGAGGCAATGGCTGGAAGGGAAAGGGATAGCCTATAACAGCAGGAGCATTAAGGAAGAAAACCCGAGCAAGGAGGAGTTGAAGGAATGGCATGAAAAGAGCGGTTTGGATATTAAACGGTTCTTTAATACTAGCGGCATCCTTTATAAAGAAATGCAGTTGAAGGATAAGCTTCCCGGGATGACGATGGAAGAGAAATACGAATTGCTTGCCACGGATGGTATGCTGGTGAAGCGTCCAATTGCCGTTTCCGGCGATTTGGTTTTGGTAGGCTTTAAAGAAGGGGAATGGGAAGAAAAATTAAAAAATTAAGAACCTAAGTGAAAACCCTGTCTGCTTTCGTGGAAATGGCCAGGGTTGTTGACTTCCGTATCTTTTTCCCTTATCATGAACAATAAATGGAACGCCAGCGGAACTTGCCTGTGGATGGTTATTTTAAAATATATGGTTTTGACGGATAACTTTTCAGGCACATTTTTGGACGGCAGAATAGGAGGCAAACATGGGCAGACAGAATTTGACCTTACTTACTGACCTTTACGAACTTACAATGATGCAAGGTTATTTCAAACATAAGGATCAGAATGAAACCGTAATATTTGATGCATTTTACAGGACGAATCCCGGGGAAGGGGGCTATGCCATAGCAGCCGGCCTGGAACAGGTAATCCAGTATATTAAAGACCTTCATTTTTCCGATGAGGATATTGAGTATCTTGCCGGGCTTGGCATATTTGAGCAGGACTTCCTTGACTATTTGAGGGGCTTTCAATTTACCGGGGACATATATGCGATACCGGAGGGGAGCGTAATTTTCCCAAGGGAGCCTTTGGTTAAAGTAATTGCGCCGATTATGCAGGCGCAGCTTATGGAAACCGCAATACTGAATATTATCAATCACCAAAGCCTGATTGCAACGAAGGCGGCCAGGGTTTGCTATGCTGCCAGAGGCGACGGGATTATGGAATTTGGGCTTAGACGGGCGCAGGGGCCGGATGCAGGCACTTATGGGGCGCGGGCTGCCGTTATTGGAGGATGTGTCGGCACTTCTAATGTATTATGCGGCAGGCTTTTTGATGTTCCGGTGAAAGGAACCCATGCGCATAGCTGGATTATGAGCTTCCCGGATGAATATACGGCATTTAAGACTTATGCTGACATGTATCCTTCGGCTTGCATCCTGCTGGTGGATACTTATGATACGTTAAAATCAGGGGTGCCGAATGCAATAAAAGTCTTTCAGGAAATGAAAGAGGCTGGCGTGCCGCTTACTTATTATGGAATCCGTTTGGACAGCGGCGATTTGGCTTATCTTTCCAAGAAAGCAAGAAAGATGTTGGATCAGGCAGGTTTCCCCGACGCGGTGATTTCCGCTTCCAACGATTTGGACGAGTTCCTCATTGACAGTTTAAAGGTGCAAGGGGCAGCGATTACCTCATGGGGTGTGGGGACCAATCTGATTACATCGAAAGATTGCCCGTCTTTCGGCGGGGTATATAAGCTGGCTGCCATTAAAGATAAGGAAGGCAATTTTATCCCGAAGATTAAACTATCCGAGAACAGCGAAAAGGTAACGAACCCAGGCAATAAAACCGTTTACCGTATTTATGAAAAAGAATCCGGCAAAGTGAAGGCTGATTTGATTTGCCTGGTAGATGAAAAATTTGACGAGAACGAGCCTATGCTTCTTTTCGACCCTTTAGAGCCGTGGAAGAAAACAAAACTTCCGGGTGGCAGCTATACAATGCGCGAAATTATGGTTCCGGTGTTCCAGGGCGGAAAATGCTGCTACGAATCGCCAAAAGTTATGGATATCAGGGAATACTGCAAGAAGGAATTGGATACCCTTTGGGATGAGACAAGAAGGCTTGTGAACCCCCATAAAGTGTATGTGGATTTATCCAAGAAATTGTATGATATAAAGATTGAACTGTTGGACAGTATGGGGCAAGTATAAGAGATATAATAAATAGATGAATGTGTTTGAGCGGCTTGGAGGATTCATATGCTTAGAATAATTACAGATTCCGCCTCTGATTTGCCTAAGGAGTATATTGAAGCTCATAATCTTCATGTGATACCTACTCCTGTTGTGATTGATGAAACGGATTATTTTGATGGTAAAACTATCCAGACGAAAGAATTTTATAATATTTTGGATGATACAAAGAGGGATGTGCGGACTTACCACATCAATCCTGCTATGTTTGAGGAGGCGTTTCTGCCTTATGCGCAGGCTGGGGACAGCATTATTTATATTTGCTTTTCTACCGGTATAGCCGGGACTTTTAATGCTGCCAATATTGCAAAAACAAATGTATTGGAGCAATATCCGGATTTTGATTTGACGATTATCGATTCTAAGTCAGCATCCATCGGTTTTGGCCTTCTTGTATCTAAATTGGTGACGATGTTGGAAAAAGGGGCGCCTAAAAAAATAATAGTAGAAGCAGCCGATTATTTTATCTCCCATATGCACCATGTATTTACGGTGCATACACTGGCGTATTTGATAAAAGGCGGTCGGCTTTCCAAATTTAAGGGCACAATTGCTGAAACATTGGATATGAAGCCTATTTTGATTGTGGATAAAGAGGGGAGCCTGCAAGTGCTGAAAACTGTCAGAGGGCGTAAAAAATCAATGAAAGCCTTGATTGACTATGCAAAGGCAAATGGGTATGATTTGCCTTCCCAGACATTGGCCATTTGCCACGGTGAGGATGAAGATGCGCTTCAATTCCTGTTAGGTCTGGCAGATGGGGAGTTAAAACCTAATGATAAATTGATTTCGACAGTGGGATGTGCCATAGGAGCCCATACCGGTCGAGGGATTGTAGGGCTTTGCTTTTTAGACGCTTCGGAAGAGGAATATAAGGAATACCTTTAAAGAGGAATATGGGTAGAAGAGGAATTTTTTTAAAAGGGATATTTAAGACAATGTCATTTAGTTAACGGTACCGGACGCAGTGAGGAACATAAGATGCTCCGTCACCACGCTTTCGCTCGGTAAAAAGCGTAACGGACACTAAACTCGTGAGGAACCTCGTTAAGTGCCGACGTTTTTTAACGGGTTCCTTGAGCATTTTATGTTCCTCACGGCTGAATCAAGGCACTAACTAAATGACATTGATATTTTAAGAAGGGATTTTTGAAGAAGGGATTTTAAAAAAAGGGAACACCTTTAAAAAGAAAACCGGATTTGGGGTTTATGCCCGGAAGGTCTGCCTGGTATGATTGCCGGGCAGACCTTCTGGCATCCGAATCCAATATTACTGTTCCATCTGCCTGCCGAGGAACCCTGCCGCAGATAAGGCCAGTTTTTGCTCCACTTCGCCCATTTTTGATTTTTCGTCGCTTTCTACCAATACAACGGCTCCGATGACATCGCCTTCGCAAATAATAGGGCTGACTGCTTCGTGTACAAAGTCTTCCCCGCCTTCCGAAGAGATGGTGATAAAGCTACGGTCCCCTTTGGATGCGATAACGGTTTCCCTATTGTTGATTTTATCTTCCAAGTCCCTGCTCAACCCTTTCCCCAAAAGGTTTTTGCTGCCGCCGGACACGGCGATAAACTGATCCCTGTCGGCAATCAATGCTGTATGGCCGGATACTTGGGCAAGGCTTTCCGCATATTGTTTGGCAAATGTACTCATTTCCCCAATTGGTGAATATTTTTTCAATATGATTTCGCCTTCCCTGTCGGTAAATATTTCCAGCGGATCGCTTTCCCTAATCCGCAATGTCCTTCTGATTTCTTTTGGTATAACGATACGGCCTAAATCGTCAATTCGTCTCACTATGCCTGTTGCTTTCATTTCGTTTCCTCCATTTATATCTCTTAAGTTTGGTACTAGTATCTGTAAACGGTGGTATTTTATACCTTGGAAATTATTTTTGCGGAAGAATATTTTCAGCCCAAAATATAACTCAAAAATAATTAAAATAGATGTGTTCAACTTGCCTTCAATGATGTATAATTAATTATAAGTATCGGTTTGTACGGAAAGTTGAGGTGATGGGATGCTGCATAGGATAAAGAAGAAAATGACGATGGCGGGTGTTCTGGTTATAGTAGGTGCTATCTGGGGAGGATTGCCGGTTTTTGCGGCAGAGATGCCGGTGGAATCGGTATCGGAAAATTCAGTGTCTGAGAACTCGGTTCCGGTTACAGGGGAAGAGGAAAAAGAAGACGAAATGATAGAAAGTGACATAAAAGAAGAGGAAACGGAGCAGCCGGCGGAGACAGAAGTACAAGATACGGATGAATTACAGGTGGAGAATGAGGCGGATGTGGTGCAGCCGGAGGAAGAACCTGTGACAGTAAATGCAGACCAGTTCCAGTCCATAAACTATCAACAGACGGTATTGACCGATTGGCAGCAAGTGCTGGAAGCTTTGGCAACTTTAACGCCGGAAGCATTGACAAGCGGGGGCGGTGGAGGTACTCTGGTCCTTCAACTGCAGAATGTGGATAATATACCTTCGGAAGTGAAAGGTTCTTTAACGGATGGCGGTACGGGATATACGAAGATACTGCAGTGCGGGCTTGGCTATGGCGTCTCAATAGTGATAAACGGAGCAGAGGATAACAGCGGATTCCGGGGAATCGGCAATACGAGGGTATGGGTAGACAGCGAAAAGAGAGGGAAAAAGAGTGTGGCTACAACGGTGCATTTCGATTCCCATGAAGACCTTGGTGCGGTAGTAAGTTTACAGGTAAACCTTCCGCAGTGCAGCAAGGGAACGAAGGTTTCGGTTTATGCGGAAACGGTAGCGATGGATGAAGAAGGGAATGTGATAGTTGGTGAGAATGCCTGCATTGGAACGACTAAGGCAGGGGAGAACGGAAATGTAGAGATTCCTATCCAGTCTACAGCAAATTATATGTTTGTATATAAAGGGGCAAAAGAGTAAGTTACTTTTGCCGGATAGGCATGAAGCAAATAGTGCAAATAAAATATTGGGAATCCTTCTGGATATTGTGGTGCATCTTATTGTAAAAGATATACTTTGCATCATGGGAAAGAAGGGTTCCTTTTTATGTTCCCTGTAATTTGCTTTTTGGTAATATTTGGAAGGATTTGGCAAAATAACCAAATTATAAATGGAAGTGGTAAAAAGTTTATGGAAAATATGAAAAAAAGGCTTTACACGGATTTGCACATAATATATAATCTTTCTACATTGTGTTACCACATTATAATTGGAAAGGAAAAGAGATGATGAGAAAACGGTTTTTAGTTATGCTGGCTGTGCTATTGCTGATAATTCCAGTGATACCTGCAGCAGCAAAGGAGATGCCGGAAGGCACGGAAAATTTGAGTTACACATTTGCTGGTATAGATGGTGGAACAATATCGACACAGAGCAATGGAAAAACCAAAGTAATTGTTTTTTTTAGAGTTGATTGTGGCAATTGCCAAAATGTATTAAGGACGATTGCCAACAGTTCATGGATTCGCGATGAAGACCTGGCGGACGTATGTGCAGTTTCGATGGATCGAAAGATAGAGAATCAGCAATGGGTAGAGGCAACAGCGGATGATGTAAGGAATTTTGAGGCAACATATTGCGCAGCAGCAAACGGCAGGATTCAATTTGGTTTAGATGCAGGGGTAAACGATGCCATGATAGCTTATGGTGAGCCGGCCGGATTAGTGACTATTATAGATAATGGATATTATGTTAGCAAATCTATTGGAACTCCTGTAGTGGCTATTGTGGATGCGGACAATAAACTCCGCCATGTAACCAATAGTTATACAGCAGCCGATGGTATTGAGGATAAATTAAAGGATATCCAGTCCGGCAATACGCAAAACCCGGATAATCCAGACAACCCGGATAACCCGACAAACCCGGATAATCCAGACAACCCGGATAACCCGACAAACCCGGATAATCCAGACAACCCGGATAACCCGACAAACCCGGATAATCCGACCAATCCCGATAATCCGGACAACCCGGATAATCCAGACAACCCGGACAATCCCGATAATCCGGACAACCCAGACAACCCGGATAATCCGGACGACCCTACAAACCCGGATAACCCGGATGGAACTCCCGGGGATAATGATGGAACCGGAAAGCCGGAAGAAAATCCGGAACCTCAGGAGAGCAGCAGCTCTAAGCCGGCTTGCAACCACGTAGGGGAAATTGTAATTGTAAGCGGTCCGACAGCGACAACGGACGCTGTTGCGGCATATGAGTGTGTAAAATGCGGAACGGTTTATCGGTATGAAGCGGTATCCAATTCGGCTTATGCAGCTTTCCTGAAAGAGACAGCAGATGCGATATTGAATGCAAAGCAGACCGAAGTGGTAATCAATACAAAACTTTGGACAAGCTTCAACAAAACAGTATTTGAAGCAATGAAGAGCAGACCGGATGTGACTGTAACTGTAAACTATAAATTTGAAGGCAATCCATATGTATTGACAATACCGGCAGGAACAAATGTGGATTTGCTGATGGATGAGAATGGATTCGGTGGATTCCGATATATTGAGAATGTTTTGGGCAAATAATTAGTTCAGCCTTGACATAAAATAGAAACAGGCATTATAATAGCGGAAGATAAGAAAAAGGCTGTGAAGAAGACAGTATGCATCTTTTGAAATCAAAAGCGAGTCGGGGATGGTGGAAGACCGGTGAAAGTAAGGGATGCAGAATATCACTTCTGAGTTGCGGGCTGAACACTTGCCGGAAGTTTATGTATGGTATATTGATACTGAAATAGGGCAAGACAGTAAGTTCCGACGGCATTCCACCGTTAATGGAAAACATATAACCTGTTTGCGGCTTGCAGAGTAAGATTAGGGTAATAAGATTTATGACAAATAAGATTTATCATAAATCTGTAAAACAGGCGTATGATGTAATAGGTGGTAACACGGATTTAAACCCCGTCCTTTTACAGGACGGGGTTTTTTTGCATTAAGAGGCTCATCGGAATGCTCCGTACAACGGAATAACAAAACAAGTTTTTCGCACAAATCTCTTGTGCCATTTGCCAAGCGGAGCTGCCGGACAGACCTTTTGACAGCCGAATCGTAGATAAAAAAGTGCGTCACCGCGTTGCGGAAGACCAACAGGAATTGAAAAGTATTTATAAAATATAAAACGATAGAAAGGATGGAAACGATGTATCAGAAAGTATCTACCAATCTAAATTTTGTGGAACGGGAGAAACAGACGGAAAAATTTTGGAAAGAAAACGACATTTTTGTTAAAAGTATGGAAAACCGTAAAGAGGGACCGACATATACTTTTTATGACGGGCCTCCTACGGCGAATGGCAAGCCCCATATTGGACATGTATTGACACGTGTTATTAAGGATATGATTCCAAGGTACCGTACGATGAAGGGATATATGGTTCCAAGGAAAGCAGGATGGGATACTCATGGGCTGCCGGTAGAGCTGGAAGTAGAGCGGGAACTGGGCTTGGATGGGAAGGAACAGATAGAGGAATATGGATTAGACCCGTTTATCTCAAAATGTAAGGAAAGCGTATGGAAATATAAGGGGATGTGGGAAGATTTTTCCGGGACAGTAGGTTTTTGGGCGGATATGGACGACCCTTATGTGACTTATCATGATAACTATATTGAATCGGAATGGTGGGCTTTAAAGCAGATTTGGGATAAGGAACTGTTATATAAAGGTTTTAAGATTGTTCCTTATTGCCCCCGGTGCGGAACGCCTCTTTCTTCCCATGAAGTTGCCCAGGGATATAAAGATGTGAAGGAACGTTCTGCTATTGCCCGTTTTAAAGTAAAAGGGGAAGAAGCATATATTTTGGCATGGACGACAACACCATGGACGCTGCCGTCCAATGTGGCGCTTTGTGTCAATCCGAATGAAGCCTATGCGAAGGTGAAAGCTGGTGACGGCCATATTTATTATATGGCGGAAGCGCTGTTGGATACGGTGCTTGGCAAATTGGCGGATGAAGAAAAAGGTGTTCCGGCTTATGAAGTGTTGGAACGCTATACGGGTAAGGATTTGGAGCATAAGGAATATGAACCGCTGTTTGACTATGCGGTGGACTTGTGCGAAAAGCAGCATAAAAAAGCATACTATGTGACATGCGATACGTATGTTACCCTTACTGACGGTACCGGCGTGGTTCATATTGCCCCGGCATTTGGTGAGGATGATGCCAATGTGGGGAGAAAGTACGGCTTACCTTTTGTACAGTTGGTGGATGCAAAGGGCGAGATGACGAAAGAAACCCCTTATGAAGGAGTGTTCTGTAAAAAGGCGGATCCAATGATACTAACGGATTTGGAAAAGAAAGGGCTTTTATTCGATGCGCCTAAGTTCGAGCATAGTTACCCTCATTGCTGGCGTTGCGATACTCCGTTGATTTATTATGCCCGGGAGTCATGGTTTATTAAAATGACGGCGGTAAAAGAAGATTTAATCCGCAACAACAATATGATTCATTGGATTCCCGAATCCATCGGCAAAGGGCGCTTTGGGGATTGGCTGGAAAATATTCAGGATTGGGGTATTTCCAGAAACCGCTATTGGGGAACTCCGTTGAATATATGGGAATGCGGCGAGTGCGGCAAGATGCATTCCATCGGCAGCCGGGAGGAATTGGAGCGGATGAGTGGCAATGAGGCTGCCCGCACGGTAGAGCTTCACAGACCGTATATTGATGAAATTACAATGAAATGCCCGGCGTGCGGCGGTACTATGAAGCGTGTGCCGGAGGTGATTGACTGCTGGTTCGATTCGGGGGCAATGCCTTTTGCCCAGCATCATTATCCTTTTGAAAATAAGGACTTGTTTGATAAGCAGTTCCCGGCTCAGTTTATTTCTGAAGCAGTAGACCAGACAAGAGGATGGTTTTATTCGCTGTTGGCGGAATCCACGCTGCTTTTCAATAAACCCTGTTTTGAAAATGTAATCGTGCTGGGGCACGTACAGGATGAGAATGGGCAGAAGATGAGTAAGTCCAAAGGAAATGCGGTGGATCCTTTTGATGCGTTGGCTACTTATGGGGCAGATGCAATCCGTTGGTATTTCTATATTAATTCGGCTCCCTGGCTGCCGAACCGTTTTCATGGGAAAGCGGTACAGGAGGGGCAGAGGAAATTTATGGGTACCTTGTGGAATACCTATGCTTTCTTTGTGCTTTATGCCAATATCGACCAATTTGATGCGACGAAATATATGCTGGAGTACGACAAACTGCCGGTTATGGACAAGTGGCTGCTCTCCAAGCTGAATACGTTAATACAGGAAGTGGACGGTGATTTGGAAAATTACAGAATCCCTGAAGCGGCAAGGGCTTTGGATGGTTTTGTGGATGAGATGAGCAACTGGTATGTCAGGAGAAGCCGCGAACGTTTTTGGGCAAAAGGGATGGAGCAGGACAAAATTAATGCATATATGACCTTGTATACCGCATTGGTTACGGTCAGCAAATGTGCAGCGCCGATGATTCCTTTTATGGCGGAAGACATTTACCGGAATCTGGTTTGCTCCATCGATACAGATGCGCCGGAAAGCATTCATTTGTGCGATTTCCCAATATCCGATGAAGCCATGATTGACAAGAAACTGGAAGAGGATATGGAAGAAGTCTTGAAAATAGTGGTGATGGGACGTGCCTGCAGGAATGCTGCCAATATTAAGAACCGTCAGCCTATTGGAACAATGTTTGTAAAAGCCCCTATGGAACTGGGGAGTTTTTATCAGGATATTATAAAGGAAGAATTGAATGTAAAAGCGGTAACCTTTACCGATGATGTAAGGGAGTTTACTACTTATACATTTAAGCCGCAGCTACGTACTGTTGGCCCCAAATACGGCAAACAGCTTGGAGGCATACAAAAGGAATTGGCGGCTTTGGATGGGAATAAAGCGATGGATGAGCTGGATGCACAAGGAATGCTGAAGTTTGATATCAATGGTGTAGCCGTAGAACTGTCCAAAGATGACCTTTTGATTGAAATGGTACAGAAAGAAGGATATGTATCCGAAGCGGATAATACCGTAACGATAGTGTTGGACACCAACTTGACCGAAGAACTGCTCGAAGAAGGCTTTGTTTATGAGATAATCAGTAAAATCCAGACAATGCGTAAAGAAGCGGATTTTGAAGTGATGGACCATATAGAAGTGACAGTGGATAAAAATGAGAAAATTGCCGATGTGGTACGGAAAAATGAAGAAATGATTGCCGGCAAGGTATTGGCGGATAAGATGACGGCAGGGGAAATAGACGCTTCTACAGAGGATTGGCACGTAAAATCATGGAATGTCAATGGGGAAGAAGTGACAATTGGTATCCGCAAGCTTTAAAGCACTGTTTATTTCCGTATATTTGCCTCTGTAAGGGTGTTTTTGCAAAAACGCATTTGGGTATCAAAAAGGTCTGTCCGGCAGTGCCGCTTGGCACCCGAATCAAAAAGGCAAAGAAATCCTTTTTCTTGCATTTTTCTGCAATTAATGTATAATTTATCCTTAGAAAGAGGTTTATTTCACGTTTTTAAATTATAATTTAACAAAGCGAATAATGAGGAGGATCATATGGCTAAAAAAGCAACCCTATCCTTTGACAAGGATCTATTTAAACGGAGCGTGGTATATAATGTAAAAACATTATATAGGAAAAGCATGGAAGAAGCGACACCGCAGCAGATTTTCCAGGCGGTTTCCTATGCGATTAAAGACGCAGTTGTAGACCATTGGATGACCAGTCAGAAAGAATATGAAAAACAAGACCCGAAGATGGTTTATTATCTGTCTATGGAATTTTTGATGGGGCGTGCCCTTGGAAACAATATTATAAATTTGCAGGCTTATAAGCCGGTGAAAGACGCGTTGGACGAGCTTGGCGTGGATTTGAATGTAATAGAGGATCAGGAGCCGGATCCGGCACTTGGAAACGGCGGTCTTGGAAGGCTGGCTGCATGTTTTCTGGATTCTTTGGCAACATTAGGATATTCCGCATATGGCTGCGGCATTCGCTACCGTTATGGGATGTTCAAACAGCAGATTAGAGACGGATATCAAATAGAGGTTCCGGATAACTGGTTGGAGAATGGAAACCCGTTTGAATTGAGAAGGCCGGAATATGCTAAAGAAGTAAAGTTTGGAGGCTATGTAAACGTTTATGTGGATGAAAACGGCAGGAGCAATTTTAAGCAGGAAGGATATCAGAGTGTAACGGCGATTCCTTATGATCTTCCTATTGTCGGATATGGAAACGGCATTGTCAATACGCTCCGTATATGGGATGCCCAGGCGGTAGAATGCTTTAAGCTGGATTCTTTTGATAAGGGCGATTACCAAAAAGCAGTAGAGCAGGAAAATCTTGCACGCAATATCGTGGAAGTCCTTTATCCTAACGATAACCACTATGCAGGAAAAGAGCTGCGTTTGAAACAGCAGTATTTCTTTATTTCCGCATCCGTCCAGGAAGCAGTGGCAAAATATATGCGCAGGCATAAAGATATCCGTAAATTCTATGAGAAAGTGACTTTCCAGTTGAACGATACCCACCCTACCGTTGCAGTGGCGGAATTGATGCGTATCCTGATGGACGAACATTACCTTACATGGGATGAGGCATGGGAAGTGACCACAAAGACTTGTGCCTATACAAACCATACGATTATGGCGGAAGCGTTGGAAAAATGGCCAATAGAGCTTTTCTCAAGGCTGCTTCCTAGAATTTATCAGATTATAGAAGAAATCAACCGTCGTTTTGTAATGCGGATTGAGCAGATGTACCCGGGCAACCATGAGAAGATACGCAAGATGGCAATTATTTATGATGGGCAGGTAAAAATGGCTCATCTCGCTATTGCGGCAGGCTATTCTGTCAACGGTGTGGCAAGGCTGCATACGGAAATCCTTAAAAATCAGGAATTGAAGGATTTCTATGAAATGATGCCGGAGAAATTCAACAACAAGACAAACGGTATTACCCAGAGGCGTTTCCTGCTTCATGGCAATCCGTTGCTGGCAGACTGGGTAACATCCTATGTAGGTAATGAATGGGTTACTGATCTTCCTAAAATTAATAAGTTGAAAGTATATGCCGATGATGAAAAAGCCCAGCAGGAATTTATGAACATTAAGTACAAAAACAAAGTCCGTCTGGCGGAATATATTTTGGAACATAACGGCATTGAGGTTGACCCCCGTTCTATTTTTGACGTACAGGTAAAGAGGCTCCATGAGTATAAGAGACAGCTTTTGAACATTTTGCATATCATGCATATATACAATGAACTGAAGGAACATCCGGATATGAAATTCTATCCGAGAACCTTTATTTTCGGTGCGAAAGCAGCAGCAGGGTACAGGAATGCGAAGCTGACGATTAAGCTGATTAATGCGGTAGGGGAAGTGGTAAACAACGACCCCGCGATTAACGGAAAGATTAAAGTAGTCTTTATTGAGGATTACCGGGTAAGCAATGCGGAAATGATTTTTGCGGCAGCGGATGTATCCGAACAGATATCGACAGCCAGCAAAGAGGCTTCCGGAACCGGAAACATGAAGTTTATGTTAAACGGCGCGTTGACATTGGGGACAATGGACGGTGCCAATGTGGAAATTGTAGAAGAAGTAGGGGAAGAAAATGCATTTATTTTCGGGCTAAGTTCCGATGAGGTTATCCGCTTTGAAAATTACGGCGGTTATAATCCTATGGATATTTTTAATAATGATGCCAATGTAAGGAAAGTATTGATGCAGTTAATCAATGGCACATACAGCAAGAATGACCCGGATTTATTCCGCCCGCTGTATAACTCCCTTTTGAATACGCTTTCTACTTCCAAAGCGGACATGTATTTTATCCTGAAAGATTTTGAAGCTTATGCGGAAGCGCAGAGAAGGGTAGAAAAAGCATATTTGAACGAAAAGGAATGGGCAAAGAGCGCTATTTTGAATGTTTCATGTTCCGGCAAATTCTCTTCGGACAGGACGATTGAAGAGTATGTAAAGGATATTTGGCATTTGGACAGGGTGGTTCTGCCTAATAAGAAAACGAAATAAAAACAGATAAAATGACGAAAGAGGATTAAGCCTTGCAACAACAAGGTTTAGTCCTCTTTGCATTAATAAATAAAAGGATGAATCCATATAAGTAAAAAAGAAGGGAGCGGTTGTATGTTGAAAAACTGGATGTTAGGGGAAAAGCCGCCGGAAGACGAGCTAAAGGCGAGGCTGGGGGCGGTCAGAGAAAAGTTATGGGCGCAGCAAATGCGTATGAAGGAGCATAAGCTGCCGGTGCTTGTATTGATGGAGGGCTGGGGGACGGCTGGAAAAGGGAGCTGTACCGGACAGGTTATCAGAAATATTGACCCGCGTTTTTTCAAAGTGGCTACATTGGAGAAAAAGACGGAGGAAGAGGAAAGAAAACCCTTTTTGAGCCGTTATTTTTCCCAGATTCCGGAAGCTGGTAAATTTGTGTTTTTAGACTCCGGCTGGATGGATGAGGTGACGGGGCTAAGGCTTCACGGGAAATTGGGCAGGCGGGAGTATGAGATGCGGATTGACAGTATCCGTCGGTTTGAGAGGCAGTTGACGGACAATGGGTATCTGGTCATGAAGTTTTTTTTCCATATCAGCGAAAAAGAGCAGAAAAAAAGGATAGAAAATCTGCTGAAAGATATTGACACCGTATGGAGAGTGAATGCCAATGATAAATGGCAGAATAAGCATTATGGAAAGTGCATGGAGGTTTTTGACGAATATCTGGAAATGACCAACTCCCCTTCCGCGCCGTGGTACGTGGTGAATGCTAAGTCAAGAAAATGGGCGGAACTTCAGGTTTTGGAGACGCTGACGGAGGGGATAGATATTGCGATGCAGAACAAATCTTTGGCGGTTCCGCTTTTGCAGAATGTATTTCCGTTGGTGAAGATGCCTAAATTAGAAGAAATCCCTTTGGATGTAAGGGTGGACGACAAGGAATATAAGGTGCAGTTGGAAGAATTGCAGAGCCATCTTAGGGATTTGCATAACAGACTCTACCGCAAACAGGTTCCGGTTATCATTGCTTATGAGGGCTGGGATGCGGCCGGGAAGGGCGGGAACATTAAGCGTATCACGGAAGCGTTGGATCCAAGGGGGTTTGAGGTGCATCCGATTGCCAGCCCGGAACCCCATGAAAAGGCAAGGCATTACTTATGGCGTTTTTGGACAAGGCTTCCGAAAACAGGGCATATTGCCATTTTCGACAGGACGTGGTACGGAAGAGTGATGGTAGAGCGGCTGGAAGGCTTTTGCAGTGAGAATGATTGGAAACGCGCTTACCATGAAATCAATGAGTTTGAGAAGGAGTTGGCTGATTGGGGGGCGGTAATCATAAAGTTCTGGGTGCAGATTGATAAAGACACCCAGTTGGAGCGTTTTGAAATGAGGCAGCGTACACCGGATAAACAGTGGAAAATTACGGAAGAGGATTGGCGTAACAGGGAAAAATGGGATGCGTATGAGGACGCTATAAATGAAATGATACAAAAAACAAGTACGGCATATGCCCCGTGGCATATTTTGGAGTCGGTGGATAAGAAGTATGCCAGGCTGAAGGCGTTGCGCATTATCATCGGGCAGTTGGAAGCGGCATTAAAAGAGTAGGGTTGTAAAAATTGATTTCCGGGAAGGGATGGATTCTTTTAAGCCTTGCACGATTGGGAGATATGGATTAAGATGGAAATATATCATTCAGAAAAATAGAGTTAAGAAGGAGGAACGACGTGGGTACAATAGCAGATGAGAAGGTAATGGAGACAATTGCGGTAAAGTTTCAGACAGAGGGGGAAATCGTTGAGCTGATTCCTTTTGGGAACGGGTATATTAATGATACTTTCCGCATCACATGCAAATTGCCGGATGGTGGGGAGATAAGATATATTCTCCAGAAAATGAATAACAGTATATTTAAGAAACCGGATGAGCTGATGGAAAACGTTATGAATGTAACCTCATTCCTGAGGAAAAAGATTATTGCGGCAGGCGGCGATCCAAACAGGGAGACGCTGAATGTCATCCAAACGAAGGACGGTAAAAACTATTTGAACAATGGGGAAGAATGCTGGCGCATGTACATCTTTATTGAAGGGGCGACCTGTTATGATGAGGTGAAGACACCGGAAGATTTTTATAACAGTGCGGTTTCATTTGGGAATTTCCAAAGGATGTTAGCGGATTATCCGGCGGATACGCTGCATGAAACGATTGTCAATTTCCACAATACGGTAAGCCGCTTTGCGGATTTCAAGAAAGCTGTGGATGAAGACGTATGCGGTCGGGCGAAAGAAGTGCAGGAAGAGATAAAGTTCGTGCTGGACAGGGAGCAGGTTGCACATATTATTTGTGATGCTTTGGAAGAAAAAAGGATTCCGTTGCGCGTTACCCATAATGATACGAAATTAAATAATATTATGATAGATGATAAGACCGGGAAAGGGCTTTGCGTTATTGACTTGGATACGGTTATGCCAGGGTCTGCACTTTATGATTTTGGGGATTCCATCCGCTTTGGCGCAAGTACGGGAACGGAAGATGAAGTCAATCTGGATTTGATTTCCATAGATTTGAATTTGTTCGATGCTTATACGAAAGGCTTTTTGGAAGGGTGTGCAGGAAGCCTGACGGAAGAGGAAATCAAACTTTTCCCTGCGGGTGCAAAAGTAATTACCTTTGAACAGGGGATGCGCTTTTTGACAGATTATCTTCAGGGGGATACCTATTATAAAACAAGCAGGCCGGGACAGAATCTGGACAGAAGCAGGACGCAGTTGAAGCTTGTGGCAGATATGGAAAAGAAATGGGATGAAATGCAGAAAATCGTGGAGAAATACAGCAAATAAAGGATAAAGGCCGGTGGACGGGTTTCCCCGTTCACCGGTTAATATTTTTTGTGTGCATTTTCCTGTATTGCTGCGGTGTCATGCCGACGGATTTTTTGAAAATTTGTGAAAAATAGGATTGGGAGGAAAACCCGGTACTGGAAGCAATCTGGGCGATGGAATGGTTTGTACTGATTAACAGTTCCATACTGGCCTGCAGCCGTTTGGCGGACAAATAGCTGATAGGCGATTGGCCGATGCAGCTGGCAAAGGAATGGGCCAGGTAATATTTATTGATATGGGTGATTTCCGCCAGAGTGTCCAATGTAATGTTTTGGGCATAGTTGGTATCGATGTACCGTTTGGCAAGGGCGCACTCTTTGGAAATCCGGAAAGTGGAGTCGGAAATGATAGATAAGTCCAGCTCTCTGGAAATAAAAACAAGAAGCACTTGAAGTATGCTTTGGCAGACAATATCAAATCCGGCTTTTTTTTCATGAAATTCCTGAAGCATAAGCTGGGAAAAATCGACCAGATGGTTTTGGGAGGAAGTATAGCTGAAATGGCGGTAGTTTTTCCGGCTGTTTACATTTTTGTCATGAAAGGAAAATGCCAGGCCGTCCACACCGAAGACAATATATTCCATCGGGTTGTTGGTCATTGTCTTCTCCGTATGTTCTACATGGGGGTTGACAATCATCAAGTCATTAGGTTTTACCGGCACTAAGTCGTTTTCTACGTGGAAAATGCCATTTCCGCTTATGACATAAAAAAGTTCTGTAAAATGATGGGTGTGGGGAAGGCTCTGCCAATCCCCTTCGTATTTGGATATGGAGATATAACGGAGGTTAAAGTTTAACTTTGATAAATTTTGTTGTTCCAGATTTACCCTTTCATTACTCATTCTATGCCGCCTTTCTTTGGTTGTGTGCCGGTGCATCCCGGCTTTTTGTTTTCACAGGCTTTATGTATGTTTTTTATATCTTCAGGATTGAATTGGCAATATTATAAAAAATAAATTGTTTAAAATGACGAACAAAATATATTTTACATCCTTTGTTTTATACAATTATACTCTATTAAATTGTAAGAATAAAGTATTTTATTTTAAATACAACAAGAATTATAAAAAATTGAGCAACAATAAAATTGAATAGTAAAAAATAAACAGATATACTTATGCTATAAGAAACTTGTTGTCAATAATCAACAATAAAATGCTTGTAATTTATATTACAGCAAAAGGAGGACAAACATGAAAAAGAAAACGATATCTGTTTTATTGGCTGCAGCCATGGTAGTCGGAACATTCGCCGGCTGTGGTTCAGCGCCTGCAGAGCAGCCCGCAGCTCCGGCAGAGGAAGCAGCGCCTGCAGAAGAGGCAGCTCCTGCGGAAGAAGCGGCTCCGGCAGAAGAAGCAGCTCCCGAAGAAGAAGCGGCAGCTCCGGCATTGGAAGGTACTGTAAAAGTAGCTGCATTTGAAGGTGGATACGGTGCTGATATGTGGACGGAAGTATGTGCTGCATTTGAGGCATCCCATCCCGGCGTAACAGTTGAACTTACTGTTGACAAGAAAATTGAAGATGTTATAACTCCCGGCATGAAAGCTGGCGATTATCCGGATGTTATCCATTGCGCTACAGGTCGTGAAGCAGGCTTGACAGAGACAATCACAAAAGAAAAAGGACTTCTTCCTTTGACAGATGTTATGGAAATGACAGTTCCCGGCGAGGATGTTAAAGTAAAAGATAAAATCGTTCCTGGTTTCCTTGATACTTTGGCAACTAACCCTTACGGAGACGGCGTAACATATTATGCTCCGATGTTCTATGGCCCTTGCGGACTTTTCTATGATGCAGGTTTATTGGAAGAAAAAGGCTGGACACTTCCTACTACATGGGATGAGATGTGGGAGTTAGGCGACAAGGCAAAGGCAGAAGGCATTTCCTTATTTACATATCCGACTACAGGATACTTTGATGCATTTATGTATGCATTGTTATCTTCTGCAGGCGGTCCGGCTTTCTTTGACCAGTGTATGACATACAGCGAAGGCGTATGGGAATCCGAAGATGCAAGGAAAGTATTTGATATCGTAGCAAAACTTGCTGAGTACACAGAGCCTACAACAGTTGCAAATGCAAATAACGAAAGCTTTACAAAGAACCAGCAGTTGATTCTGGATGACAAAGCAATCTTCTGCCCTAACGGCACATGGCTTCCGGGTGAAATGGCAGATGCTCCGAGAGGCGAGAACTTCAAATGGGGCTTTACAGCAATCCCTGCAGTAAACGCAGGCGGCGCTGGATGTTCTTTCTGCTGGTTTGAGCAGATGTGGATCCCTGCAGCAGCAGAGAATCAGGATCTTGCTAAAGAATTTGTAGCTTATATGTATTCCGATGAAGCAGCAGCAATCTTTGCAAGCTCCAACGCTATCCAGCCTATCGTTGGTATCGGTGAAAGCTTAGAAGGCGACAACAAATTGTTCTACAGCGTATATGATACAGGCGCTACAGCAGTTATGGGCGGTTTCGCAGCTACAGCTCCGGTAGAAGGTACGACAATGGCAGACGCTTTGTTTGAAACAGTAAACAGTATCGTAAGCGGTGACAAGACCGTAGACGAATGGATTGCAGCAGTTTCAGAAGTAAGCGATAAATACAGGGCAGCTATGGAATAAGTAAAAAATTCCACTACTTGTAAGAATAAAGTATATTAAGCATGGGACATGCGCGGAGTTATCCCCGGCATGTCCCAATTTTATCAAATATGGAACAGAATGGAGGTCATTATGAAGAACACGAAAGCAAAGAAGGCGTTTATTGTTACCTGCGTTGCGCCAGCAACACTGTTATTCGTTATTTTTATGATTATTCCGACAATTAAAGTATTTAATATGTCATTATATAAATGGGGCGGTTTTTCTAATACAAAGCAATTTGTTGGCTTGCAGAACTTTAAACTTCTTATGAGCGACAGTAATTTCTTCCGTTCCTTCCAGAATACTATTTTGTTAATCACTCTGGTAACGATAGTGACGATGGCATTTGCCCTTATTTTTGCGGCGATTTTGTCAAGGGAAAAGATTGTCGGGCAGGATTTCTTCAGGATTATATTTTACATCCCGAATATTTTGTCGGTTGTAGTTATTTCCGCAATTTTTTCGGCAATTTATGATCCGAATAACGGGCTTTTAAATAGCTTGCTTTCTCTGTTCAGAGGGAAAGATGCTGCGCCGATTTTGTGGATGGGGGATCAGAAAATAGTTATTTATTCGCTTGTTATTGCGATGATTTGGCAGGCTATTGGTTATTATATGGTTATGTATATGGCAAGTATGGCCAGTGTTCCGGAGAGTTTGTATGAATCGGCGAATTTGGAAGGGGCGGGAAGGATTCGCCAGTTTTTTGACATTACCCTTCCGCTGATTTGGACAAATATCCGTACCACACTTACCTTTTTTGTTATCAGTTCCATTAACTTGAGTTTCTTGTTTGTAAAAGCAATGACGAACGGCGGGCCGGATGGAGCAACGGAAGTATTCCTGAGCTATATGTATCAGCAGGCATATACCAACTCCTCTTATGGCTATGGTATGGCAATCGGTGTGCTGGTATTCGCATTCTCCTTTGCGCTTTCCGCTGTTGTAAATGTGGCTACAAAACGTGAACCGTTGGAATTCTAAGGAGGTGGGATGATGAATAATAAGAAGTTTGCTGTAAATGATAAAGTGATAAAAGTAGTTATATACATAGCATTGATTATGCTGGCAATCAGTATCATTGTTCCTGTTGCTTGGGTATTTATGGCATCCGTAAAAGAAAATTCCGAGTTCTACGGCAATCCGTGGACATTGCCTAAGGGGCTGTATTTCCAGAACTTTTCCGATGCGTTTACAAAAGCCAGCATGGGCTCCTATATGGTTAACTCGGTGATTGTTACAGCATTGGCATTGGTTCTTTTGCTTGTAATTGCTTTGCCGGCGGCTTATACACTTGCAAGATATAAATTTATGGGAAGCAAATTGCTGAATATTTTATTTATGGGCGGCTTGTTCATTAATGTAAACTATATCGTAGTGCCTATTTTCCTTATGTTAGTAGATGCGGATAAAGCAATGAAGTCCTGGTTTGGGTCAGGGATATTCTTGAACAACCTTTTTGTTACGGCATTGGTATATGCATCTACTGCTCTTCCGTTTACCATATACCTTTTATCAGGGTTCTTTGTAACGATACCAAAGGACTATGAAGAGGCGGCATTTGTGGATGGAAGCGGATATTTTAGGACGATGGTTACGATAATGATGCCGATGGCAAAACCGAGTATTGTTACGGTTATCTTATTTAATTTCTTGTCCTTCTGGAATGAATACATTATATCCATGACACTGTTGACAAAGGATAACAAGACTTTGCCGGTTGGTTTGATGCAGCTTATGCAGGCGCAGAAAGCGGCGGCAAATTATGGGCAATTGTATGCCGGTCTGGTTATTGTTATGCTGCCCACATTAATCCTGTATATTATGGTACAGAAGAAGTTGACTCAGGGCATGAGCTTAGGCGGCCTGAAGGGCTAATGCAGCGGAAAACCTTTCGGATAACAGGAGGAAAAGGATATGAATAAATGGGTAAATATAATTATTAATGCTGTGATATTTATATTAGGTATAGCTTTGATTTGTACACAGCAGAGAAAAGTTGGGCCGACGGGCCTTGGCCTTATGGTTGTTGGACTTGCCGGTATATTATTCTTGCTTTACCGCTATAACAAACAATATACAAAATAACCATGCATATAGTGTTGGCCGGGATGTACGGCAAGGAGGAGAATATGAGTATAACAGGAAGGCTGACGCTGCCTACCGATGTGGATATGGTGGATGAGACAATACGTTTAAAGAATTTGCTTGGGGCGGATGCTTTGAGGGATTGTGACGGAACAACAATGCCGGATGAGCTTTTGTCACAGGACGGGAAGAAATATGCGACTTATTACACCACTAGAAAAGATAACGAGTGGGCAAATGCGAATCCCGACGAGATACAACAGGAATATTTAATCAGCGAAAGAGTAACGGCGAAGGATACCAAGCTTCGCATCAAACTAATGAAAGGCTTCCATACGGAACAATTGAAAATCAACAGTATGGATGACCCGAAAAGATGGTGGGAAGTAGTTGACCGGACGACGGGGGAAGTTGTTCCGCCGACGAAATGGGAATATGATGCGGATACGGAGGAAGTGGAACTGGAGTGTGTGAAATATCACCAGTACACGGTCAGCTTTTTGGCTTTTCTTATATGGGATCCGGTGCATATGTATAATTTTATTACAAATGATTGGAAAGATGCACCGCACCAGCTTACTTATGATGTAAGGCAGCCAAAGACGCAGAAATATGTGAAGGAAAAACTGAAAAAGTGGTGTGAAGAAAACCCGGATATCGACGTAGTGCGTTTTACCACATTTTTCCATCAGTTTACACTTACTTTCGATGAGAAAAAACGGGAAAAATACGTAGAATGGTTTGGCTACAGCGCCAGTGTAAGCCCTTATATATTGGAACAGTTTGAGAAATGGGCAGGCTATAAATTCCGCCCTGAATTTATTGTGGATCAGGGATACCATAATTCCATGTTCCGTGTACCCAGCAAGGAATTTAAAGACTTTATAGAATTTCAGCAGATAGAAGTAAGCAAGCTGGCGAAGGAAATTGTGGATATTGTACATTCTTACGGGAAAGAAGCAATGATGTTTTTGGGGGATCACTGGATTGGCACGGAGCCCTTCGGGAAATACTTCGCAAATATCGGTTTGGATGCCGTAGTAGGCTCGGTGGGCGATGGCGTTACATTGCGTATGATTTCGGATATTGAAGGCGTAAAATATACGGAAGGAAGACTTTTGCCTTATTTCTTCCCGGATGTATTTTGTGAAGGGGGAGACCCTATCAAGGAAACACAGGAGAACTGGATAAAGGCAAGAAGGGCAATCCTGCGTTCGCCTTTGGATAGGATTGGCTATGGCGGATATTTGAAACTGGCTTCCGAATGGCCGGGCTTTATTGATGAAATACAATATGTAGTCAACGAGTTCCGTCTGATTCATGAGTATATGCAGGGCAGCAAAGCTTATACGGCTCCTTTTAAGGTTGCTATATTAAACTGCTGGGGGAACCTGAGAAGATGGATGGCAAATCAGGTCCATCATGCAATCTGGCATAGGGAAATTTATTCTTATGTAGGTATTATTGAATGTCTGAGCGGAATGCCTTTTAATGTGGAATTTATTACTTTTGACGATATCAAAAACGGGATTCCGGAAGACATAAAAGTAATTATCAATGCCGGCGATGCTTATACGGCTTTCAGCGGCGCGGAAAACTGGATAGATGAAAAAGTTGTAACCAATATCCGGGAATTTGTGGACAATGGAGGAGGCTTTATCGGGGTAGGCGAGCCGTCTGCATACCAGTTTGAAGGGCGTTATTTCCAATTGAGCGATGTGCTTGGTGTAGATAGGGAAATGGATTTTTCCCTTAGCACCGACAAATATAACGAACTCAATACGGAGCATTTTATTTTGGAAGATATCGAAGGGGAAATTGATTTTGGCGAAGGGATGAGCCGGATTTATGCCCAAGGGGAAGGTTACCAGATTTTGAACATGGATGGGGAATATTGCCGTCTGGTAGTAAATGAATACGGAAAAGGGCGAAGCGTTTATTTTTCCGGTTTACCTTATTCCCCGCAAAACTGCCGTGTACTTTTACGTGCTATTTATTATGCGGCAGGCATGGAAGAAGAAATGAAGAAGTTCTATGTAACAAATGTGGATACGGAAGTAGCTGTGTTTGAAAAGACAGGCAAAATTGCTGTCATCAACAATGCGAGGGAAGACAGATATACGGAACTCTACATTGACGGCAGGAAGGCTTGCAGTTTAGACTTAAAAGGCATGGAAATGCGTTGGGTGGATATGCAATAATAACCCAGCCAAATAAAAGCAGCAGAATAATCCCGCACCGGAAAGGCTTATACGGCTTTCCGGTGCGGAATTGCGTTATGGATTATGGCCTTTTATATCATAGGATTGGGAAGCCAAAAAGTTTCTCCGGGGCAGGGTCTGACCGGTTGCACAAAGGAGAGGATGCCCGTGACTTTTGCACGATGGAGAGGAGACTCTAAAATCGTGGAAGCCAATGCTGAACACGATTTTTGTTGTCAGAGGCTCATCGGAATGTTCCGTGCAATGGAACAGGCATCCTCTCCTTTGTGCAACCGGTCAGACCCTGCCCCGGAGAAACTTTTTGGCGCCTGGATTTACAATGAGGAATGGCTCCGATGGCATTGTTTGGCAGACAGAACAAAAAATATTGTATAAACCGGTTTTTTACCTTATAATGAAAAAGACGGAAATAAGATGGATTTGGATAAGGAGGATGGGAATGATTAAGCTATATGACGGCGGTGCATACCTTGTGAACGGAGTGGATATTATTCCGGATGGAAAAGAAGCGCAGGCGGCGGTTAAAGGAAAAACAGGGAGAGATATCAATAAAGAAGAAGCGGTGAAAGAAACGATTGCTTACCGTATTTTGGAGGAACATAATACTTCCGGCAATATGGACAAGCTGAAAATAAAATTTGACAAATTGACTTCCCACGATATTACATTTGTAGGGATTATTCAGACGGCGCGGGCATCAGGGCTGGAAAAGTTCCCAGTTCCTTATGTATTGACGAACTGCCATAACTCGCTTTGTGCGGTGGGCGGCACAATCAATGAAGATGACCATATGTTTGGGCTTACTTGCGCAAAGAAATATGGCGGCGTATATGTGCCTCCTCATCAGGCAGTTATCCACCAATACGCGAGGGAAATGTTAGCTGGGGGCGGACGTATGATTCTTGGCTCGGATTCCCATACACGTTACGGCGCGCTGGGAACAATGGCGATGGGGGAAGGCGGGCCTGAACTGGTAAAACAGCTTTTAAACCAGACATATGACATTAATATGCCGGAAATAGTAGCGGTATATATGACAGGAGAACCGGCAAAAGGAGTAGGGCCTCAGGACGTGGCGCTGGCAATTATCGGCGCAGTTTTTGCAAACGGTTATGTAAAGAATAAAGTAATGGAATTTGTGGGGCCTGGCGTGGCTTCTTTGAGCGCTGATTTTAGAATCGGTATTGACGTAATGACAACGGAGACAACCTGCCTGTCTTCTATCTGGAAGACGGACGGGCAGATTGAAGAATTTTATGAAATTCACGGGAGGAAAGAAGACTATAAGGAATTGAACCCGGGAGAGGTAACATATTACAACGGTATGATAATGGTTGACCTTAGCAGTATAAAACCGATGATTGCAATGCCGTTCCATCCGAGCAATACTTATACGATTGAAGAATTAAACGCGAATTTGGAAGATATTTTAGATGATGTGGAAAAAAGGGCTGCGGTCAGCCTGGATGGGGCAGTGGATTTCACCCTGAAAAATAAAGTGAAAAACGGAAAGTTTTATGTAGACCAGGGAATTATTGCAGGCTGTGCAGGCGGTGGTTTTGAAAATATCTGTGCGGCAGCGGATATTCTGAAAGGTTCCTATATCGGTTCCGACGGATTTACGTTGAGCGTATATCCTGCATCTATGCCGGTGTATATGGAACTGATTAAAAACGGATGTGCGGCATCATTGATGGAGACAGGAGCGGTACTTAAGACCGCATTCTGCGGGCCTTGCTTCGGCGCCGGGGATACGCCGGCAAATAATGCATTCAGCATCCGCCATTCTACGAGGAATTTTCCTAACAGGGAAGGGTCTAAGCTGCAAAACGGGCAAATTTCGTCAGTGGCGTTGATGGACGCACGTTCTATAGCGGCTACCAGTGCAAATAAAGGTGAATTGACACCGGCAACGGATTTTGACGGTGTAATCGGGAAGTATAAATATCATTTTGATTCTAATATTTATGCGAACCGGGTATTTGATTCCAAAGGGGAGGCAGATTCGTCGGTGGAAATCCAATTCGGACCCAATATCAAGGATTGGCCAAAGATGTGTGAACTGCCGGAAAACTTGGTATTGCGTGTGGTTTCGGAAATCCATGACCCGGTAACCACAACGGATGAGCTGATACCTTCGGGGGAGACTTCTTCTTACCGCTCCAATCCGTTAGGGCTGGCAGAATTTACGCTTTCCAGAAAAGACCCGGCTTATGTGGAGCGGGCAAAAGATATTCAGAAAGCGCAGAATGCGGTTATGGAAGGAAGATGCCCGGTAGTGGAAAAACCGGAGCTGAAACCGGTTATGGAAGCGATACACAAGATTTACCCCGATGTGGGAGAGGGGAATATAGGATTTGGTTCTACCATCTTTGCAGTAAAGCCGGGCGACGGCTCTGCAAGGGAGCAGGCTGCGTCTTGCCAGAAAGTGCTTGGCGGCTGGGCAAATATTGCTTGTGAGTATGCGACAAAGAGATACCGTTCAAATTTAATTAACTGGGGTATGCTCCCTTTCATCATAAAAGGGGATGACAAGCAGCTTCCGTTTAAAAATTTAGATTATCTTTTCCTGCCGGATATTAAGAAAGCCGTGGAAGAAAAGGCAGACTGCATCAAAGCATACGCAGTAGGCGATGGGGAGCTGGCGGAATTTGAGTTGTCCTTGGGAGAGCTGACGGATGAAGAGCGGCAGATTATCCTAAAAGGATGTCTGATTAATTATAATAGGGTTTCATAGAAAGGGAATATAGGGATATGAAAATGAAAAGGGCATTGTCCTTTATCAGCCTGTGCATATTATTCGTAATATGCATAGGCTGTACAAATATAAAGGGAGCAGCGAAGGAAAATACAGGAAAGGTGGCAGAGTCGGAAGGACAGGAGAATAAAGATGCCGGGAATAAGGCAGGACAGGAGCCGGGCAAAAACAGACCGGTTGAAAGCGGAACGGAGCCGGCGTCTGGGAAAAGCAATGTAAATATAGAAATTTCCGATATCGAACCGGTGCAGGTATACACTACGGCAAACGTCAACATACGCCTTGCGCCGTCAACGGATGCCGGTATTTTCGATTTAGCTCCCCGGGGAACCGTATATGAGAAAAACGGAGAGGGGGAAGGCTGGAGCCGGATAGGGATTGAAGGGCAGAATTATTATGTGAAATCCGATTATATAAGGGTAAAAAAATCGCCCGGCGAAGGCGGAGGGCATTTGATTGCCATTGATGCGGGGCATCAATCAAGAGGGAACAGTGAAAAAGAACCGGTAGGACCGGGAGCGTCTGAGACGAAAGCCAAAGTAACGGGAGGAACGAGAGGCACGACTACCGGATTGTATGAGTATGAACTGACATTGACGGTTTCCTTAAAGCTTAAGGCTGAGTTGGAAAGCAGGGGGTATGAAGTCTATATGGTCAGGGAGAGCCATGATGTTGATATCAGCAATTCCCAGAGGGCACAGATGGCTTATGATTCCGGCGCGGAGATTTTTGTAAGGATTCATGCCAACGGTTCTGAAAACAGCAGCGCCAACGGCGCGATGACGATATGCCCTACGGAGTCCAACCCGTATGTTTCCGCATTGTATCATGACAGCAAACGGCTTTCGGCATCGGTTTTGGATGGTCTGACAGCTAGCACGGGCTGCCGGAAAGAAAGGGTGTGGGAAACGGACACTATGAGCGGTATTAACTGGAGCATGATTCCGGTGACGATTGTGGAAATGGGCTATATGACCAACCCGGAAGAGGATACAAAAATGGCGGACGACGGCTATCAGCAATTGATTGCTATTGGAATAGCGGATGGGATAGACAGATATTTTGAGGAGTAGAGAAAGCGGGATGTTGGCAGAAGAAGCGGCATAGATGATAGAAAGTATAAAGTATTTCTTCCTTGTTCCGATATATAAATTACAAGAATATGGTATTCTCGGCCGAGACCTTGTTTTTGAAATTTATGGCAAAAAGCCGGATTGAAATCCGGCCAGTAGCTGGAATGTGGATATGACGCATGATTTGGCAGAGGTATTGTGTGATGTAGCCGCAGAAAGAGCGGAAATGGAGGGAAAAAATGCGGATTGGTTCCTCGGATATAAGGATGGAGTCTTCAAGGAGTTATTGGTCCTTGAGTGCCAGAAGAACCAGTATAAAAGTTCTGGCAGGAAATGCGGGTTTACGGATGGACCCTGAAGCAGAGGATGGAACCGGAAAAGAAAGCATTATGGGAGAGGATGCCCGGGAGAAGTTTTACGGCAAGGAAGCCTATGCGGAGCAAAGGAAAGAACTGGAAGAGAAGCTAAGGGGAATAAATTCCCGCCCGGGAGTAGCAAAACTATCCTATACACAGAACAAAAGGGATGCGCTCAGCACGGTAAGGGATAGGTGTATGCAGTATTTGTTCAGCATCTTTTTTGGGGAAACGAAAAAATGGGATTTCGGAGAAGTCATCTCCGGGGCACAGGCAGCCAGCTTGTCCACCGGAAATGTGATAACGCAGGCTTTGGCTTATCATGATGAAACATATATTGAAGAGAAAGAAGAGACGGGCTTTTCGGCAAAAGGAAAGGTGCAGACGGCAGACGGAAGGACAATCGAGTTCGATATGAATGTGCAGATGAGCAGAAGCTTCCAAGCATATTATGAAGAGAACATTGTACGGATTGAACAAAGGATGGTAGATCCGTTAGTGATTAACTTAGAGGGGGATATAGCCGGACTGCAGAACCAGACGTTTTTCTTTGATTTGGATGCTGACGGAGTGGAAGAAGAGATTTCCATGCTGGGAAGCGGAAGCGGTTATCTGGCTTTGGATAAAAACGGCGACGGTGTAATTAATGACGGAAGCGAGCTGTTCGGCACGAAGTCCGGGGATGGGTTCGCTGACCTTGCAGCGTATGATGCGGACGGAAACGGCTGGATTGATGAAAATGATGCGATTTGGGATAAACTGCTGATTTGGACAAAGGACGAGAATGGCAAGGACAGATGCTATAAATTGTCGGAGAAAAATGTGGGGGCTATTTATCTGGGGAATGCGGAGACGGATTTTACCTTGACGTCGAAGGATAATACACCGAATGGACGGATAAGGAAAACAGGCATTTTCCTGTATGAAAATGGATATGCAGGAACGATACAACATGTAGATGTTGCCGCCCACGGGCAGGATGACGGACAAGGAAGCGGACGGTTCGATGCAGTGGGATAGAAGGGGAATTAGCAAACAGGATAAAGAATTGCCCCGATGTGAAAGCGGAGGAAGCATAAAACGGATACCGATACATAAAATAGTGTAGAGGTGTCCTATGGAAAAATTAGAGAATGTAAAGAATTTGATAAGAAACAGAAGGAGTGGCTCCGGCCCGGATTACCGGGATGCGGTTGCTGTCCTTCTGTTTATTTTTTTGCTCCCTTATATCGTGTCTTTTTTCTTCGGGAATGCGGGGATGGAAGCGAAGGAAGGGGAAACGGCAGATGTGCAGGGGGGAGAAAGGCAGGAACCGGGGTGGGATGAGGAACCGGGGCTTTTTCGGGAGGATATGGAAAAGGCGGAGTTCATTGTCTGTAATAAAACTGCTGCAGGAACAGAAATGATGCCTTTGGAAACTTATCTTGTCAGCAGGTTGCCATCGACGATTCCAATGGAATATGAAAAGGAGGCATTAAAGGCGCAGGCAGTGGTATTGCGGACGGAGATGATGCGCCTATATTATGATAACAGGGAAGAGGGGGAAGACGGGAAAGCGTATATTTATGTGGAAAGCAGCATTGTCCAAACAGATGGGGATACGTACCGGAAGTGCGTAGATGTGGTAAGGGATACAAAGGGGATGTATTTAACTTATGAAGGGATTCCCATCAATGCGCCTTATTTTGCGGTGAGCGCAGGAGCTACCAGAAACGGGAACGAAGTGTTGGGGAGTAAAGACTATGGCTATTTGAAATCGGTGGTGTGTGGAAGGGATTTTACATCGGAGGATTATGTACATAGTGAAAGGGTGAATAAAGAAATTTTTTTAGAAAGGCTGCGGGAATTTAGGCCGGATACGGTCTGGGAAGAGGGGGTTAGTATAGAAAAGGCATTCCCCATAACAAGAGACAGAGCCGGATACGTGTTGGAAATCGGTATGGGGGAAGACGCTATTTCAGGGGAACTGTTCCGGACGGCATTCATGTTAAATTCCTCTTGTTTTGAATTGAGGGAAGAAGGGGGATACGTAGTAATAAAAACGAAAGGGGTTGGTCATGGATTAGGGCTGTGCCAGTACGGTGCCAATGAAGCGGCAAAAAAGGGAAGCGATTTTATTGACATACTGAACTACTTTTTCTCGGAAATTGTCATAGAAAAAACTGAATAAAGAATCCGAAACAGGCAAAACTATCGATGAGGAATCAAAACCGAAAAGAAGAATCTGATATAAATTCTGTTAGGAGGAATGAAAATGAGAAGAAGAAACGGAAGCGGTGCCAAAAAGGAAAGGATTATTATGGTACTCTCATCGGTATTTGTGCTGGCTGCCTTGACAGCGACGGGATTATTTTTCAGGGGAAAGAGCGAGGAAAATAACGACGGTTATGTAGTTGATTTCAGCGCCATAGAAAATGAGTCTACAGATTTGGCACAGAATAATGGTACGGATATACAGGGCGTAATGGACGGGGCAGTAGCCCGTGATGCAGCGGGTACACAGGAATTGAATGAAAGCGCGGTAACAGCGGATGATTTGGATTACGACCCGTACTTTCAGGAAACAAATTCCCTGAATGTAGAAAACGAAGAACAGGAAGCAGAGAAGGACAAAGAGCAGGATAAAAAAGCAGAAGGAAAAAATAACGAAAAAGATAAGGAGAAAAATGAGAAGGGCGAGGAAGGGATGATTGATGAAAGCATTGATTCCGCAACTTTGGAAGAAGTAGCCCGGATGGAGGAAATGGAAGATACTATGGCGCTTGCTACTTCCACCTCTATCCAGCCAGCCCTTACTTTTGGCGATAATGATACATTGACATGGCCTATTGTAGGCAATGTGCTGATTAATTACAGCATGGACAAGACGGTATATTTCCCCACACTGGAAGAGTATAAGTATAATCCGGCAATTATTATTTCAGCAGTGGAAGGGGAAACGATTACAGCAGCAGCTAACGGGAAAGTAAACAGAGTTTATAGTGACCCGAAATTAGGGAACGTGGTAGTCATGGAACTGGGAAATGGTTATGAAGTAACTTACGGGCAGTTAAAGGATATCACGGTATCGGAAGGCGGTTTTGTAAATCAGGGCGATATTATAGGGAGTGTGGCGGCACCGACAAAGTATTATGTAGTGGAAGGCTGCAATGTATATTTTAAATTGACGAAAAACGGAGAACCGGTTAACCCTATGACAAAATTGAATTAGCGTGGATGGAAGAGATAAGCTATGGGAATATTCTGCCAATCTCTTCTGTGAAAATCCAACTATGCCGGGCATTGTATAAGGCCCAGCAGGGCAAAATCATGCCGGTGATATACACCGGCATGATTTATGACCTTTGGGGAACAAAGCAAAATGCAGGGCAGAACAAAATGCAGAACAAGCAAAATGCAGGGCAAACTAAAATATAGGGCAAGTTAAATAAAATATAAGATAGTGTAAGCAGTAAAGATAAGATGGCATGACTGGCATAATTGAAACAGAGAGGGTGAAGTTTGGATGCGGAGGTATTTGATTAACGGAAGGGTGCTGACTATGGCGCCGGTGGAGGGAGGAAATAAGAAAACAGGAAAGAAACAGGAGTACCGGAATGGGTTTATAGGGATAGAGGACGGGAAGATTGTACAAATGGGAGAGATGGAGGAGCTAGGGAAGGTTCCTTTGAAAGATGGGCAAACGGATGTAATAGATGCCGGAGGACGGCTGATAATGCCGGGGATAATTGAAGCACACTGCCATATGGGGATTACAGAGGAAAAGAAGGGGATGGAAGGGGATGATTGTAATGAGAATGTGCAGCCCATCACCCCTTATCTTCGTGCCATAGATGCCATCAATAGTATGGATGCGGCTTTTGACGACGCCGTCCGTGCGGGGATTACTTCCGCCATGATTGGGCCGGGAAGCTCAAATGTAGTGGGCGGCCAGTTTGCTTTTGTAAAAACGAAGGGGAGAAGGATTGACGATTTGGTAGTCCTTGCGCCTGCTGCCATGAAGATAGCCTTCGGCGAAAACCCAAAAGTGAATTTTTCCGGTCAAGGGAAAATGCCCGTTACAAGAATGGCAATTGCAGGTATGCTGAGAGAAGAACTTTTTAAGGCGAAACAGTATATAGAAAAAAGGAAAAAGGCGGAGAAGGAGGGAGAAGGGTTTGAAAAGGATTTCCGGTATGAATGCTGGATTCCGGTATTTGAAGGGAAAATCCCGCTAAAGGCGCATGTACATCGGGTGGATGATATTTTTACGGCAATCAGGATTGGAAAAGAATTTGGGCTAAAAATGACATTGGATCATTGCAGCGAGGGGCACTTGATTGCAGAAGAGCTGGCAAAGGAAGGGTTTCCGGCGATTGTGGGGCCGGATTTGTCCAGCAGAAACAAGATTGAAGTGCAGAATGTGGCCTTTAAGACGGCAGGTATTTTGAGCGCTGCCGGTGTTAAGGTGGCTGTTACGACGGACCATCCGGTATCTTTAATCCAATCCTTGACTATATGTGCGGGTTTGTGTGTGAAGTCGGGGATGGATGAGAATGAGGCGCTGAGGGCAATTACGATTCATGCGGCGCAAATATGTAATGTTGCGGATAGGGTAGGAAGTCTGGAAGTAGGGAAAGATGCGGATATCGTCATTTTTGACGGAAATCCTTTGGAGGTATCTTCAGAGGTTTTTTACACATTGATTGACGGGGAAATTGCTTATTGCCGGGAAAACATAGGGCATAAGCAGTGCCCATGAACATGGAATTTCATAGATAGCCGGACTTGGGTATTTACCTAATGGTATGTTAGGGGTATAATTTGAATATCATTAATTGGTAAAGAAAATGGAAGGATATGGTTATGAGCATGAAAGTTGTCGTTTTGACAGGAGGAATCAGTACGGAAAGGGATGTATCCCTTAGTTCCGGTAAGATGATTTATGAAGCGGTAAAAAAGAACGGGCATCGGGCGGTTTTGCTGGATGTGTATTTAGGATATGAGGGAGATGACGTTGAAAAGGTTTTTGATAAAGAGGAAGATTGGGCAAAAGAAATCGGGGCAATCGGAGAGGATAACCCGGATATTGAAGCGGTAAAAGCACTTAGACCGGATGGGGAGAAAAATTTCTTCGGCCCGAATGTGATAGCTATTTGCCAGGCTGCAGATGTAGTGTTTATGGCTCTTCATGGGGAGAATGGGGAAAATGGGAAGATTCAGGCATGTTTTGATTTGATGGGTATTGTTTATACGGGAACGGATTATGTAAGTTCTGCCTTATGTATGGACAAGGGACTGGCGAAAGAACTTTTTGATTATCATGGGATACCGACACCGAAAGGAATATGCCTAAAGAAGGGGGATGACTATGAGGGAACGATACCGTTTCCCTGTGTGGTGAAGTCTTGCTGCGGAGGCTCCAGTGTGGGTGTTTGTATCGCAAAGAATGAAGAAGAATATGGGGCGGCTTTGGAAGAAGGATTCCGCTATGACGACAAAGTGGTTGTGGAACAATACATAAAAGGAAGAGAGTTTTCTGTTGGGGTAATGGACGGCAAGGCGCTGCCGGTAATCGAAATTGCACCAATCAGTGGTTTTTATGATTATAAAAATAAATATCAGGCAGGAAGCGCGGTGGAGACTTGCCCGGCCCATCTTTCCGAAAGGAAGACGAAGGAATTGCAGCATTTGGCAGAGCGGGTATTCCAAGTGCTTCGTTTGAAAAATTATGCCCGGATGGATTTTATGATGAATGAAGAAGAGGAGATTTTCTGTCTGGAAGCAAATACCCTTCCGGGGATGACGCCTACCTCTTTGCTGCCGCAGGAGGCACAAGCGGTGGGCATAGATTATGGACAGCTTTGTGAGAAGATTATGGAATCTGCGTTAAAAGATTAGAAAATCCTGCGGCTGGATATAGATAAAACAGGCAAAAGAGAATCATGAAAAGAAAATAAAAAAAGAATCAGAAATAGAAAATCAGCAAAAGAAAATCAGGAAGGAAAAATCAGGAATAGAGAATCAACAAAAGAGAATCAGGAAAAGAAAACCAGCAAAAGGGAATCAGAAAAAGAAAACCAGCAAAAGGGAATCAGTAAAAGAGAATCAGTAAAAGAGAATCAGGAATAGAGAATCAATAAAAGAGAATCAGGAAAAGAAAATCAGCAAAAGGGAACCAAGAAAAGAGAATCAGCAAAATAAAATCAGGAAAAGAAAATCAACAAAAGAGAATCAAAAAAGGGAAAGGCGGAAAAGGAAAGGCAGAAGGGGCAATGAAGAATCTTACGTTAAAGAATATAGCAAAGGCTTGCAATGGTACATTATATAACTATTATCCGGAGCAGGATAAGGAAGTGTCCGGGGTAGTGCTGGATTCCCGTCAGGTAGAAGAGGGTTATCTTTTTATTGCAACAAAAGGGGAGAAAGTAGACGGGCATAGCTTTATCGGCCAGGTTTTTGCGAAAGGGGCAGCAGGGGTGGTCTGTGAAAAGGAGCCGGATGAGGGGGCGGGAACTTTCATTTTGGTGGAAGATTCTTTTCAGGCGTTGAAGGATATTGCAGGTTTTTATAGGGAGAACCTTACGCTTCCGGTAATCGGGATTACGGGAAGTGTGGGGAAAACGAGTACGAAGGAGTTCATTGCTTCGGTATTGGAGACAAAATATAATGTATTGAAAACCGCAGGGAATTTTAACAATGAAATAGGCCTGCCCTTGACGGTGCTGAAAATCAAGGAAGAGCATGAGGCAGCCGTGCTTGAGATGGGTATCAGTGACTTCGGGGAGATGCATAGGCTAAGTAGGATTGCCAGGCCCAATATCTGTGTATTGACGAATATTGGGCAGTGCCATTTGGAGAATTTAAAATCAAGAGAAGGGATTTTGAAGGCAAAATCGGAGATTTTTGATTTTATGGATGAGGACGGAGCAGTCTGCCTAAACGGGGATGACGATATGCTGCGGACGATAGAAAGCGTAAGGGGTAGGAAACCGGTGACTTTCGGCATGACAGCAGAAAATATGGTTTATGGGGATGAGATAGAAAATAGAGGACTTTTGGGCAGTAGCGCCAGTATCCATTTGGGAGATAAATCATTTTGCGCAGTAATCCCTTTGCCAGGGGAGCATATGGTTTATAATGCGCTGGCAGCAGCTTCAGTGGGAAGCCTGATGGGGCTGACGGAAGAAGAAATAGCAAAAGGGATAAGAGCGGTTAAGCCGGTAGGGGGAAGAAGCAACCGGATGCAGCTTAAGGATAAGATTGTGATTGACGATTGCTATAATGCCAATCCGGTTTCCATGCGTGCAGCTTTGGATTTGCTATCTATGGCGCAGGGAAGGAAAGTAGCACTGCTGGGGGATATGTTTGAACTGGGGGAAAAAGAAAGGGAGATGCATTCCCAGGTGGGAGCCTATGCGGCGAAGCTGGGCATAGATGTTATCGTGTGTATTGGTGATTTGGCAAAGGATATGTATGAGGGGGCCTGTGAAGGCGTTAAGGAATCGGAAGCGAAGGGAACCGGAAGCCGGGTCGGCAGCCATGTCCACTATTTTTCCCAAAAAGGAGAGTTCATGGAAAAGTGGAAAGACATTGGAAAAGAGGGGGATACCGTGCTGGTGAAAGCGTCTCATGGCATGGCCTTTGAAGAGATTGTAAAGATGCTTGCAGGATAAAACAGGCAGCAGACTGTAGGTGGAACAGCGCACAATAATAACTGTTGGAAATGAAGGATGGGAAATACAATGGGAAAAAAGATGCCGGTCGGCCGGGAAAGTTTTTCGGAGAAAATAAGAAGTTGGACAGCCAATATATATTTGCTCATAATGCTGGCAGTGTATCCTCTTTTTATGGTAAATGGATACATGGATTTGGTGTATAAGAAATGGGCGATGTTTTTATATACTACCGGGGTCATGGTGCTTTTTAGTGTATTGTGGTATCTGTTTGGAACGAAAGGCAATGAGAAGGCGATATGGTTTCCGTGGTATTTGGCGGGCAAGGCAGGACGGGTGAAAAAAGATAGGGAGTCAACTTGGCTTCCTATGGATTGGTTTGTGATTGGGTATTTTATTTGCGTGATAGTTTCCTACTTAGGCGCTTCGGATAGGGCGTTTTCGCTGTGGGGTGTGGATACTTGGTATACAGGATTTGTGTCGCAGATGCTTTTTGTAGGAATTTACTTTATGATTTCTACCGGTTATAAAAAAATGCCTTATTTGGATGTGATTGCTGCAGCGGCAGGAACCTTGGTGGCTTTTATTATCATATTGCAGCGTTCCGGAGTGGACGCGTTTTCTCTTTACAAGGGATTTGGGGAAGATGTTAAGCTGAATTTTGTAACCACTCTTGGACAGGTAACATGGACATCCAGTTATGTCAGCATTTTGCTTATTGTAGGGATGGGCGTTTATTTTGCAGGAGCGGAAGGGCAAAAAAGGGTATTATGGGCGGTTTGCATCGGTATTGGGTTTATGGCGGAGCTGCTCTTGAATTGTGACAGTGGGATAATTGCTATCATTGCTGCACTTATGATTATGGTATGGCTGGCAGTGGGAAACCGGGAAAAGACGATGCGTTTTATGGAAGTTATTATGTTCCTGCTGGCAGCAGCGGCGGTGACCGGGATTTTAGAACGCATTTTGGAAGGGCAGATGGTGCCCATTGATGCCGTTTATTTGAAGGTGGCTCAAAGCATACTGATATACCCGGCTTTGGCATTGGCTGCCTTTTTATACTGGCTGGTAAAAACGGATAAAATTTGTTTGGATGGGAAAAGGAAAGCGGTATGGATTATTAAGGGGATATATCTTGCCTTGATAGGAATTGCGGTAATTGCAGCAATTGTTTTGTTTATCCTTCACGGGAAAGGATATTTTTCCGGTTCTCCAACGGAAAATTATTTCCGGTTCACTATATGGTGGGGGAACAGCAGGGGCTTTATATGGCGCACCGGGGCGGCAGTATTCGGCGATTTCGGTTTGTGGAGAAAATTGTTCGGCTGCGGCCCGGATGGATTTACACCGTATGCTTACCAGTTGATGGGGGATGCCATCAATGAGTTTTGGCATAACCAGCTCGTGCCAAATGTACATAATGAGTGGTTTAATGCAGTGATTAATTATGGGCTTGTAGGCGGGATTGCCTATTTGGGTATATTTTTGTCTTCGGCATGGGCATGCATGAAGGCGGCTTTCTGTATGGAGGGGGAGAAAAAAGTTGTAGTCTTCGGCTGCGGGCTGGCGGCTGCAGGCTATATTTTCCATAATGTACTTTGCTATCAGCAGATTATCGGCACGCCATTTATCTTTATATTGATGGGGATTGGGGCGGCGAAGATTCGATGGGACAGAAGAAAAAAATAGTTGGTCATCAATGTCATTTAGTTAACGGTACCGGACGCCGTGAGGAACATAAAATGCTCCGTCACCACGCTTTCGCTCGGTAAAAAGCGTAACGGACACTAAACTCGTGAGGAACCTCGTTAAGTGCCGACGCTTTTTAACGGGTTCCTTGAGCATTTTATGTTCCTCACGGCTGAATCAAGGCGCTAACTAAATGACATTGGTTGGTCATTGCCTGTTCTGTGGCTGATAATCATAGTTGTGTTCCCGCAATATTTTTATGCATAAATAACTTTCATTGATAGAAAGCATTTGCTATTATAAATAATATCATTAGTGGAAAATAAGGGAAGGTATCAATATTTTTCGTCAGGGAGCGAAGAGGATTTTAATGAACAAATCCCAGTAAGGGCAGTTGCTGAGGGTACTGGGAGGAATGGATAAATGGAAAGGCTGAAAAAGTAATCGCCAAGGACGAACGCTTTGTGTTATACTTAATCATTAAGCAGAGGGAAGGAGTATTGGTTATGGAACGGAAAGCGAAGTTTGCAATGAATACAATATCTATCTTAGGGATTATTTTTTTCTGCATGGGAATTGTATTTATGGCGTTTGGGATTGGGTTTACTGCTTTGTCTCAAGAAGAAATGGGGTTGGTTTTTCTATGGTCCTTCGGCGGTACCGGGCTTTCATTTTTGTTAATTGGCATCGTATTTTTACTCATGACGATAAAGAAGAAGAGCATCCATACCCGGCTATTGCAGTCAGGAAGCTACATTTTGGCAGAAATATCGGGGGTAACATTAAACTATAATATCAGGGTGAATGGTAAGTCTCCTTACGTAGTGGAATGCCGGTATCAGGATGGCTCCGGTAATGTGCATATATTTAAAAGCAGTTGCCTGTTCTTTGACCCATATCCCTTGTTGAAGTCTCAAACGGTTAAAGTTTATGTGGAAGGGGAAAATTATAAGCATTATTATGTAGATATTGATGAAATATTGCCGAAGGTAATCCGGCATTAGGGCTAACCGGCATAAAGGAAATCTGGCATTAAAGTAATTTGGCATTAAGGAAATTTTCATCAGGCAGCAAAAAACCCCGCCGGTTGCTGCATTGCAGCAATTGGCGGGGAAAGCCCTTTTAGGGGGTTTTTTAAGCGTTCTTTTCCATTTCTGCTTTATTCTTAAAATAAGTCTCTTTAATAATATCCTGCACATGCATTCCTACAAACTTTTTTTCCTCTCTGGATAAATCTTTCATAGAAATTGGCGGGCAGTATTCGAGGATAACATGCGCCTTTTTTATTTTGGGAAGATGATCCTCAAAAATAGCTGCCGAATTGTAGATGCTCATAGGAACAATAGGGCATCCGGATTTTTCCGCAATTTTAAAACTGCCTTCGTGGAACGGCAGGAAGGTATCGTTGACTTTGTTCCGGGTTCCTTCCGGGAAAATACAAATGGAAATGCCGGATTTTACTTTTTCAATGCCCTCTAAAATAGTTTTTAATCCCTGTTTAATATCTTTGCGGTCAAGGAAAAGGCAATGGAGGTTTTTCATCCAATTGACCAAAAGGGGATAGCGGAGCATTTCCTTTTTGGCAATGTAGCCGGTAGGCCTGGGAACACGGACATAAGTAAGTAAAATATCAAAGTAACTCCTATGGTTGCCAACATAGAGGACGGCAGTGTCTTTGGGTACATTTTCTTCCCCGATAACGGTAAGGGAAACGCCGGTGATGTCCAGGCATCTGCGGAATGCCCAGGTTACGATAGCAAGTGAACTTCTGTTTTTCAAATCCATATTGAATTTGCCGATAATCCATTCCACAATCAGAAGTGGGATACTGCATACGAGGAACAGAATTACAAAAATGGCAACACAAATAAAACGAAACATAAACTTTATCCTTCCTAATAGTTTGTCATATCTTTTCATATTATAACGGAGGCGGGGGAGTAACGCAATGGGATTCCGCGCAAAAGCAAAAAAACCGGAAAAGCGAACAGGAATAATTATAGGGTATGGGGAATACAATAGGAGTAAAGGGTTAAGGAATCGGTAAAATGAGAAAAATCCATATTTTATTTTTCTTTGCAGCAGCAATTTCCATGCTTTTTTTGTGCGGGTGTACGGTGAAAACAAAAGATGGGAATGAAAAGATTAAGGATATAGAATTTACGGTACTGGGGGAGGACAATATACCGGAAGAGTTAAAGCAGATTGTTGAGGAAAAAAAGGAAAAAGAGTTTAAGATGACTTATCAGGACAATGGGTTTTTATATATATGTGTAGGCTATGGGAGGCAGGAAACAGGCGGTTATAGCATTACGGTAAACGATTTGTATCTGACAGGAAATTCTATTTATGTAGACACGAACCTGATAGGACCTGGTCCGGAGAACCGGGAAGTATATCGTGTGCAGGAAAAAGACAGCGCATCCTACCCTTATGTGATTTTGAAAATTGAATATATGGATAAATCGGTTGTTTTTGATTAAGGGCTGCAAAACGGGTGATAATGCGGCAGCCAATATTTATGGAAAATGTTATGTGCAGTGCATCTGGCGGAGGGTATCTTCAGAAGGCGATATAAGTTGCTTATTGAAGATACCCTCCGCCGGATGCATTGTCCGTAGCCTTCCCCATAAACATTGGCTGATGTTTGAAAGGATAAGAGGTTGTTGACGGTTTTACAAGGGATACGATATACTATACGATACAGTGGAAGCAATGGCTATGGCTTAATCCGCAGGGATGCCGGTTGCGGATTTGCAGGAAGGGATGGGGTTTGCAGATGGTTCTAATAGTAAAAGGCGGCTATGTGATTGACCCTGCCAGCGGTTATGAAGGGGTTGCGGATATCCTGGTAGAGGATGGGAAGATAACGAAAATCGGACAGGATATGCGGATGCATGGAGAACCGGAAGATTGTGCAGGGGAGTCCGAAATGCCGGAAAAAATGATAATTGATGCGAAAGGGAAAATCGTGGCGCCGGGTTTGGTGGACGTCCATGTACATTTCAGGGATCCGGGTTTCACGTATAAAGAGGATATCTTAAGCGGGGCGAGGGCAGCGGCAAAAGGGGGTTTTACGACGGTTGTTTTAATGGCCAATACGAAACCGCCGGTAGACAACGAAGAGACTTTGCGCTATGTTTTGGAAAAAGGAATGGAAACGGGCATTCATGTAAAGACATGTGCAAATATTACCCTTGGGATGCAGGGGAAAGAACTGACGGATATGGAGAAGCTGTCAGGAAACGGGGCGGTGGGATTTACGGATGATGGCATTCCGCTTTTGGATGAGGAGCTGGTAAAAAAGGCGTGCGAAGCGGCGGCGCGGGCCGGAAAGCCTTTAAGCTTTCATGAGGAAAATCCGGCATTTATCGAAAACAACGGGATTAATGCCGGGAAGGCATCCGAATATTATCAAATAGGAGGTTCGGACAGGCAGGCGGAAATCCGGATGGTAAAACGGGATTTGGCATTGGCTGAGGGAACTGGGGCAGAAATATCCATTCAACATATCAGTACGAAAGAGGCTGTGGAATTAGTACGGGAGGCGAAGAAAAAAAATCCCCATATCCATGCGGAAGCGACACCCCATCATTTTACATTGACGGAAGAAGCGGCAATCCGGTACGGTACTTTGGCAAAGATGAATCCGCCTCTTCGGCAAGAAGCGGACAGGCAGGCGATTATCGAAGGGCTGTGCGATGGAACGATAGATATCATAGCCACCGACCATGCGCCCCATAGCAAAGAAGAGAAGGAAAAAGCGATTACGGAAGCACCGAGCGGGATTATCGGGCTGGAGACGGCGTTATCGCTGGGGATACGGGAACTGGTGGAAAAGGGTTATATGACTATGGCAGAATTGTTGAGCCGCATGTCATGGCAGCCCGCCGGGTTTTACCATTTGGATGCAGGATATTTGTCGGAGGGAGGTCCGGCGGATATGGTAATCTTTGACAGCAAGGAGCAGTGGAAAGCAGAGGGATTTTATTCAAAATCCGGCAATACACCGTTTGCCGGGGAGCTGCTGCCCGGAACCATATATTATACGATATGCGGCGGACAGATAGTTTACGCAAAAGATGAGAAAGAATGACGGAGGATGGCATATAGGAATTTTCGATTCAATATGTTCGGGTCTGCTCTTCTGGGGATTAGCTTAAATGAGAAAGGTGTGGAGACAGGAAATGGAGAAAAAAAAGGTAAAAGCCAAGGTGATATCCCAAAGGGAAATTGCCGATGGGATTTATGATATGTGGATAGAAACAGATTTGGCAGCGGATGTAAAGGCAGGGCAATTTATTTGTGTGTACCCTTGCGATAAAAGCACTTTGCTGCCCCGGCCAATCAGCGTTTGCGAGGCGGACAGGGAAACCGGCAGAGTGAGGATGGTATACCGGATAGCCGGAAAGGGCACCAAAGAGTTTTCCCGTTACAGGGCGGGAGACGGAATAGAAATCCTGGGGAATTTGGGGAATGGTTTCCCCTTGGATGCGGCGGAAGGGAAGAGGGTATTTTTAATGGGCGGAGGCATCGGTATCCCGCCTATGCTGCAATTGGCAAAGGATTTGAAGAGGGAAGGGAAGGCGGCGGAAGTGGTTGTCATAGCCGGATATCGGAACGGGCAGCTTTTTTTGAAAGAAGATATGGAGAAATATGCGGCAGTATACACGGCAACGGAAGACGGAAGCGCCGGTGCAAAAGGGAATGTGATGGATGCCGTCGGGGCTTATGGTTTGCAGGGGGATGTGATAATGGCCTGCGGGCCTATGCCGATGCTCCGTGCTATTAAGCGGTATGCGGAGGAAAACGGGATAAAAGCATATATTTCCTTAGAGGAAAGAATGGCCTGCGGTGTAGGTGCGTGTTTGGGATGCGTATGCAGGACAAAGGAAATAGATGCCCATTCCCATGTAAAAAATGCGAGAATATGTACGGATGGACCTGTATTTTTGGCAGAAGATGTGGATATTTGATTCCGGCGGGAAACAGAAACGAGGAGAACATGGATACGAAAATAAAGATAGCTGGTATAGAATTGAAAAACCCGGTGATGACGGCATCGGGAACATTTGGCTCGGGAATGGAATATGCGGAGTTTGTGGACTTGAACAAGCTGGGCGCAGTGGTGACAAAAGGTGTAGCTAATGTGCCTTGGGAAGGGAACCCTACGCCCCGGGTTGCGGAGGTATATGGGGGCATGTTAAATGCTATCGGATTGCAGAATCCGGGAGTAGACGTTTTCATAGAAAGAGATATTCCGTTTTTGCAGCAGTATGATACGAGGATTATCGTCAATGTGTGTGGGAAAACGGTGGAAGATTATCTGGAAACAGTGGAGAAATTGGGGGATACGGCAGCAGATATGTTGGAAATCAATGTATCCTGCCCAAACGTAAAAGAAGGGGCTATTGCTTTCGGACAGAGGGCGGACTGCTTATATGATATTACATCCGCTATAAAGAAGAAGGCGAAACAGCCGATTATTATGAAATTAAGCCCCAATGTGACGGATATAACGGAAATGGCAAAGGCGGCAGAAGCAGCGGGGGCAGACGCCCTTTCTATGATAAATACGATTACAGGGATGAAAATCGATATTGATAAAAGGAAATTTATACTTGCCAATAAAACCGGGGGTTTGTCAGGCCCGGCGATAAAACCGGTAGCGGTGCGTATGGTATATCAGGCATCCAAAGCGGTGAAGATTCCTATAATCGGCATGGGAGGAATTGCCTGTGCGGAGGATGCAATTGAATTTTTGATGGCAGGCGCTTCGGCAGTGGCGGTGGGGGCCATGAATTTTGTGAACCCCTATATTACAATGGAAATCGTAGAGGGCATAGAAGCATATATGAAGCAGTACCGGATAGAGGATATTGGGGATATTATCGGCTGCGTGGATTAAAACCGTCATGTTTTTACAAGAAAAAGGAATAATACCTTCATGTAGGAAATAGAATTACAATAAGTACAGACTAATGGGTTCACCTACATGGAGGTATTTTTGTGGAATTAGTAAGAAAAAATATACACATGGATAGGATAAAGGGGCAGGCGTCCACACAGATTACGTTGGAGGACGACATCAATATCTTAGATTCCAAACCGGATGCAAGCAGGCTGATTTATGATAGAGGAAACGTTGCTTTGGAGGAAGTAAAGGTAACGGAAGACCATGTGACGGTAAGGGGGAAGCTGCAATTTCTTGTTATGTATTTAACGGAAGGGGAAAAACCTGTGCCGGCTTGTATGGAAGGGAGCCTTCCTTTTGACGAGCAGATTTATGTAGAAGGGGTACAAAGCGGGGACAGCGCCAATGTAAAGTGGAGTTTGGAAGATATTACGGTGGGATTGATTAATTCAAGGAAGCTGAGTATACAGGCATTGATTTCCCTCAAGGTGTGTTCGGAGATGATGTATGATGAGGAAACAGCGGTGGATTTGTATCATGAAGAGCCGGTGGAATATCGTAAAAAACCGCTCCGCATTGCACAAATGACCGTGAAAAAGAGGGATATCTTCCGCATGAAAGAAGAGCTGGAACTACCCCAAAACTTCCCAAATGTCTCCCAGATTATATGGCAGAGCGTTGAGCCGGAAAACGTGGAATTTAGGGCTTTGGAAGGGAAGATATCGGTACAGGGCGATTTGAATGCCTTTTTCATGTATGAGGGGGAAGGCGAGGAACAAGCGGTAAAATGTTATGAGACATCGGTGCCTTTTAACGGTACGGTGGATTGCACCGGCTGCGATGAAGGGATAGCAGCGGATATTGACTATATTTTAGGCTCAAAAGACGTAGAAGTACGTCCTGACTTCGACGGGGAACAAAGGGTTTTTGCAATCGAGCTTGTGATGGATTTGGATATCAGCCTTTATGAGGAGGAACGTCTGGATATCCTTTCCGGGGTTTATGGTGTCGTGAAAGAAGTGGAAGCAGTAAGCAAACCGGCACAGTTTAAAGGGCTTCTTGCCAAAGCATCGGGAAAAACCAAGGTGACGGACCGTATGAAACTGGCATCTTCGGATGCGCCTATGGTACAGGTATTGCATAGCGAAGCACAGATTCAGACAGAAGACGGGGAAATCGTAGAGAATGGCATACATATAAAAGGAGGCCTGAATATTCAGACATTATATTTAAGCAGCGATGAAAAAGCCCCATACAGCTCGATAAAAGGCAGCATACCATTCAGCTATGTATTGGATGTGCCGGATGTTAACAATGGATGCACTTTTAAGATTCAAGCTGGTTTGGAACAGTTGGCAGTGGCGATGCTGGATGGTGGTGAATTGGACGTGAAAGCGGTCATCGTATGCCGTGCAATTGTTTTCGAGCATAAAACGGAAAATATTGTGACGGATATTGTGGTTTCGGATTTGGATATGAACAAATTAAGCAGCCTGCCAGGTATTGTAATTTACATTGCAAAAGAAGGCGACAGCCTATGGGACGTGGGGAAACGGTATTATGTGCCGATTTCACAGATAAAAGAGACAAATGATATGACTACCGAAGAAATCAGACCGGGGGATAAACTTCTAATTGTAAAAGGGATATCAAATTAACAAAATTAAGTAGGGAAGGTCGCCTTCCCTACTTTTGTTGCCATGAAACCAAGACCAAATGTCTGGGCTTGGTGGAATGTCCGGCACAGTTGGATTTTTACAGAACCCATTGTCGGAATATTCTCACAACCGGGATTCACAATTCAAATCCACAACCTAGAACCACAACTAAGATTGTTCCTTCATCCTAGACTTTAGCCCTACCTTCTCCATTTTTGCCCATGAAAAGACCGGAAAACCAATCGGTTTTCCGGCCTTACATTTTCAATAGAATCCAAATAAATATGTTTCTACCAAATGGGCTCACTTACTGCAATTATTCTGCAGCTCCTGTCAGTTCATCAAACTTATCCATAACTGCCTGATATGTCCTCTGGCTGATGTCAGGTAATTTCTTGCCCCAAGTGTTGGTTGCCTGATCGAAACCTTTTTTGAAGGCATCTCTCATTTTTTCAAGCTGTTTCGGGTCATCTCCTGCCAATGCAACAGCAAAATCAACAATACGGCTGGAAGTCTGGTCTACGCCCCAGTATCCGTCATCGGCAATATCTTTCTGTGCCTGTGCTTTTGTAGCAGCATCAACAGTAAAGTTGCCGCCTGCAAGGAAGCTCCAGATGCTGTCGGTCTTTCCGAGAGTCTGCCCCTGTTTGGAAATCATCTGTTCTACCAGACTCTTTAACTGTGAAACGCGGGCATCGGATTCTGCTTTTAATTTAGCTACCAAATTAGCATCGGGTTTCTTCGATGGTTTTTGTGTAGTAGTTTGCTTAGAAGGCTCGTAAACTACACCATTATTTTCTTCTTTTTTTGTGGTTTCCGTTTTTTCAGCCGTTTTAGCTGGAACATTGTATGTGCCGTACAAATCGGCAGCACCTGATTTGCTTGTAACTCCGTTTACGCTCATTTCAAACCCTCCTTGGATGTGTAAATAAATTGATGTACGCCGATTAAGGAAAATGCTCCTAATCTATAGTGTATATCGGCACTTGCCAAATTTTAGATAAGGGTATTATATGTAAAATCGTTATTCCGTATCACTGGTGACTGTATATGGCTTGTTTTTATGAAAGAAAAACCTTTTCATTGACGATTTTCCCCCTGTTAGATATAATGTAGTACAATCATGTATACAAAATGCAAACGAGGTACAATATGGTTGAGGATAAAGGGAATACAATAATAAGGAAAGCGTATGCGAAAATTAATCTGGCATTGGATGTCATAAGGCGGAGGGAAGACGGATATCATGAAGTAAGGATGATTATGCAGACGATAGGGCTGTATGATGTGCTTACGTTTACCATGTGCAAGTCCTCAGGGATTACGGTCCTGACAGATAAAGAGGAACTTCCCGGAGATGAAAGCAATTTGATTTATAAGGCAGCAAAGCTGATAATAGAAAAATATGCTGTTCAACAAGGGGTAAGGATAGAATTGCAGAAGAATATCCCTATGGCAGCGGGTATGGCAGGAGGAAGCACGGATGCGGCGGCAGTCTTCCACGGGATGAATGAGCTGTTTGGATTGGGGATGTCGGAGGACGAAATGTGCGCGTTGGGGGTGAAAATAGGGGCGGATGTTCCCTATTGCATCCAAGGCGGAACTGCATTATCGGAAGGGATTGGGGAAATCCTGACAAGGCTGTCGGATGCCCCCGCTTGTTATGTGCTGATTGCAAAGCCGGATATCGATGTGTCTACGAAATATGTTTATGAGAATCTCCATGCTGACAGCTTAACGGACCATCCCAATGTGGACGGGATGAAAGCGGCGATTGAAGGGGGGGATTTGCACCGGATGGCAGAGTACATGGAAAATGTGCTGGAGACGGTGACCATAAAGGCATATCCGGTGATTGAGGAAATCAAGGATTTTATGAAGAGCAGGGGGGCATTGAACGCGTTAATGAGCGGCAGCGGCCCCACGGTTTTTGGTATTTTTGAAAAAGAAGAAGAGGCAAGGAAGACATATGATGAGTTGAAAGAGGCTGGGCTTGCAAAAAATATTTTTGTGACAGGATGGGCAGGAATGCCCACAGAGAAGTAGGCCGGCAAATTGACAAATTCAGGAAAAAGAATGTTTGGAAAATAAGTAGGAAAAAGGCAGGACGAGAAAACTGCAGGAAAAGACAGCAGGAAAGAACTGTAGGGAAAAGCAGCAAGGGAAAAGACAGGCGGAGAAAACTGCAGGAAAAGACAGCAAGGGAAAAGACAGGCGGAGAGAACTGCAGGAAAAGGCAGCAAGGGAAAAGACAGGCGGAGGGAACTGCAGGAAAAAGCAGCAAGGGAATGGCAGGCGGAGAGAACCGCAGGAAAGCCGGAACTGGAATTAAGAAAAGGGGCGGATTTATGGCAAAAGACCAGTTGCAGGTAAATATGGATGAATTTTTACCGTTAAGGGATGTGGTGTTCAACACATTGCGGAAAGCAATTCTGACAGGGGAGTTGAAACCGGGGGAGAGATTGATGGAAATCCATCTTGCAAACCGACTGGGCGTGAGCCGGACTCCTATCCGGGAGGCGATACGAAAATTGGAGCTGGAAGGGCTGGTGACGATGATTCCGAGGCGGGGGGCAGAGGTAGCCCAGATTACGGAAAAAAGCCTGAAAGATGTGCTGGAAGTACGCAGGGCTTTGGATGCCTTATGTGCAGAACTTGCTTGCGACAGGATATCTGCGGAAGAAATGGAACAGTTGAAAGATGCCTGTGCCGGATTTGAAAAGGCAACAAAAACAAAGGATGCAACTGTGATTGCCAAGGCGGACGTAACATTGCATGATATTATTGTGGCGGCTACCGGAAACCGGAGGCTGGTACAGCTTGTCAATAACCTGGCAGAGCAGATGTACAGATACCGTTTTGAATATATAAAGGACGAAAGCCAGCATGAGCGGCTGATTGAAGAGCATAAGATTATCTATGAAAGTATATTACGAAAAGACAGGCAGGCGGCGGCCGCTGCGGCTAAAACCCACATTGACAATCAGGAAAAATCGGTGATAAGGCAGATACGTCTGGATAATGGCTCAAAATAGTGAATAATGTATAAACTTTCCAAATCAGGGCAGACTTTCTTTAACGGAAAGGTAGGGAAGTCTGATGAAAAAAATATGGGAAACAGGAATTATACTATTTTCAGCATTAGGGTTTTGGGGTATGATATATCCTGATTTGTGTTTTACGGAAGATGTATGTGCAATCGTATGGGAAAGTACGGAAAATACGGAAAGTGCGGAAGGTGCGGAAAAGACGCAAGGTACGGAAAAGACGAAATGTGTGGAAGACGGGCAAAAGGTCAGCCAGGCAAAGGGCAACGAAACAGGCAATGCATATGATTGTCCTGACGGGGAAACGGATGGGCGGGCAGGAGCCGGGCGAACAGAGGATTCCCGCAACGCGGAGGGGATACGTTTGGGCAGTGAGGAAGATATGTTCACCGGGCTATGCGAAGCGGAGCCTGGGCAAATAAAATGGAAAAGCAAGTTTTTGGAAATATTAAAATCGGAAAGCAAAGGGAATAGCGATGGAGCTGATAAAAAATAAAGAGATGCCAAAAGATGCACCGATAGGGGTATTTGACTCGGGGGTAGGCGGCCTTACGGTGGCAAGGGAAATCATGCGGCAGATTCCCAATGAAAAAATCATATATTTCGGCGATACTGCCAGAGTTCCTTATGGAAGCAAATCGAAGGAAACGATTACAAAATATGCAAGGCAGATTGTCCGCTTCCTGCAGGGGCAAAATGTGAAAGCGATTGTAGTAGCCTGCAATACGGCGAGCGCATATGCTTTGGAAGAAATTGAAAAGGAACTGGACATTCCTATGCTCGGGGTCGTGAAGCCGGGGGCAAAGGTGGCGGCGGAGACGACAAAAAACGGCAACATAGGGGTTATCGGTACGGAAGGCACGATTGGCAGCCGGATTTATTCTACATATATTAATAAAATCAACCCGGAGATAAAGGTAATTGGCAAAGCATGTCCGCTGTTTGTTCCTTTGGTGGAGGAAGGGCTGTGGGAAGACCCGGTAACGGATGAGATAGCAACCCGGTATTTGGGCAGCCTGATTGACAGCGGAATCGACACATTGATTTTAGGGTGTACCCATTATCCGCTTATCCGCTCCACTTTGCGGAAAATCGTAGGGGAAGGCGTAACGCTGGTGAATCCTGCTTATGAGACGGCAAGGGAACTGAAAGAGCTTTTGGAAGAAGAAAATCTGCTTAACAGGGAAGAACAAGGGCTGGGAACCGAGCGTTACCGTTTTTACGTAAGCGATATGGCGGATAAGTTCCGTACATTTGCCAATTCCATATTAAAATACGGAATATTGTCAGCAAAAACAATTCATATAGAAAACTATTAGTTATGATTTCGATAAAGGAAAGGTAGTATAAGCCATGACGAAAGAAGTATTGCTATCCTTGCAGGGGCTTCAGTTCGATGCCGTTTCTGCGGATGGGGATAAAATAGAAACCATTACGCCAGCAGAATACTATAAGAGGAATGACAGCCACTATGTGATTTTTGAAGAGGCAATGGAAGGGTTTCAGGAAAAAACAAAAAATGTCATTAAGTTTAAAGAAAACAGCTTGGATTTGACTAAAAAAGGCCTGGTGAACGTGCATATGATTTTTGAAGAGAATAAAAAGAATATGACAAATTACGCTACGCCTTACGGAAACATCCTGATAGGTATTGATGCCAGAAGCGTGCGGCTGAAGGAAAAGGAAGAGCGTATCGAGGTGGATGTGGATTACGCTTTGGAAGTAAATTATGAGCATTTTGCGGATTGTAAGATAAAAATGGACATCCGTGCGAAAAATGGGGAAGGATTTTCCCTGCAATAATATAGATGGAATAAAAAAGTGTCTTCGACACTTCATTATTTCCTTCTGGCGAAGGAATTTCCTAAGTGGTAAAAAAGAGCCGGCCGGCTGACCAACTCTTCAATTTGCTGAAATTTCGGTTTTGCTTTTTTTATTTGATAGGTTTTGCCCCTGCTTTTTCCTGTGCCTTTTCTACAGCGCGCTTGAAAAAGCCTTTCTTTTTCTGGGGAACAGGGATAGATTTTCCATGAAGCCCTTTTACTTCGGTAATATAAATGCCGCTTACGGTTGCCTTTACTTCTTTTTTTACAGGTACCATATCGAAAATCTTTTCATCGCAAACAAGGGTCATAATCTGGGGTCCTACTTTTGCTTTTACAATAGGGAGTTTGGAACCGCGCAGAAGCTTTGGTGTCTGCTCCACAACGGCCGGAGGAAGCCCGGCATCCTTTATCTTCATCCGCTTTTTATCGATAATAAGCATGGAAATCCGCTGTTTCATGGCTTCTATCTGCTCTTGCTGTGCCGCTTGCTTTTTCTGGGCTTTTTTGCCTAAAAAATATAGTAAGGCAATGCCTGCGATTAAAATAATTGTTATGACTAATAATACAATTGATAGTGTACTCACAATGTACCTCCCGTTTCCTATTAATTAGAATTTATTGTAGCATTGTTTTGCAAAATAGACAAGGTATTTCATTGAAGAAAGAGGGGGAATATTATATAATAGGATTCGGTTGCCAAGCGGTGTCGCAGGACAAACCTTGTGACGACCGGATATGGAGAGGTGGATGCGTGAGGAGGATTTTATCGTTGCCTGTAACCGGCGAGGTGGAGTTATGATTTGGGAAAATGCAAGGACGGGGCTGGAATTTATGTTCAGCCATTTGATTTTTATTAATTTTATATTGGCGGTCATTATTATTTTTTTCCAGAGGAAAGACCCTCAATCCGTTTGGACATGGCTGCTGCTTTTGTATTTTATACCGATTCTCGGTTTTATTTTTTACCTTTTTCTCGGAACGGATATGCACAAGAAGAAGATGTTCCGCATCAAGGAAATCGAAGACCATTTGAATGAGGCAATCCGGAAGCAGGAATATAGTTTAAGGAGCAAACGGCTGGAAAAGGAAGCGCCTGCTATTGCGGATTATGCGGACTTGGTGATGTATAATCTGGATGTGGCAGGGGCGGTACTGACGGACGACAATGATATTACGATTTTTACGGACGGCAACGAGAAATTCGATGCGTTGCTGGCAGATATGCAGGCGGCGGAAAAGTATATCCATATCCAATATTATATTATTAAGAATGACGTGCTGTTTGAAAGGATAAAAGGAGTGCTTGCAAAGAAGGCGGAAGAAGGGGTAGAAGTGCGTATACTTTATGATGGTATGGGCTGCCGCTCCGTTAGGAAAAGCTGCTGGAAAAAGCTGAATAGCCAAGGGATAAAAACATCGGAGTTTTTCCCCGCTATCCTGCGGCGGCTTCATCTGAGGATAAATTATAGGAATCATAGGAAAATCGTGGTCATTGACGGGAAAACGGGGTATGTGGGCGGTTTCAACATCGGAAAAGAATATATTGGCATGGATGACAGGTTCGGGTATTGGAGGGACACCCATCTGCGCATTACTGGGTCAGCGGTAGCATCGATGGGACTTCGGTTTGCTTTGGACTGGAATTATGCTTCCAAGGAAAATCTTTTTATGACGGAAAAATATATAAACAAGGAACCGTTTCCGCCCGGACAAAATTGCGATATACAGATTGTTTCCAGCGGGCCGGATTCCAGATATTGCAGCATCCGGGATAATTATTTGCGGCTGATTGGAAAGGCGGAGAAAAGCATTTATATCCAGACGCCTTACTTTATCCCGGATGAAGCAATATTTGCGGCTTTGATGATTGCCGTCCGTTCGGGGATAGAAGTAAATGTAATGATTCCCTGCAAACCCGATCATCCTTTTGTATATTGGGCAACCTATTCCTATATTGGGGATTTGGTGATGGAAGGGGCAAAATGTTATACTTACGTCGAAGGATTCCTTCATGCGAAAGGGATGATTGTGGACGATAAGGTGATGTGCTATGGCACGGCGAATATGGATATCCGCAGTTTTGCCTTGAATTTTGAAGTGAATGCTGTAATCTATAATGAAGAAAAAGCTTTGCAGATGCGGAAATTGTTTGAAGAAGATTTGAAGCATTCCAGGCAGATTACGAAAAACATTTATGTAGGGCGTTCTTTGCTTGTAAAATTTAAAGAACAGGTATGCCGGCTGCTGTCTCCGTTGCTGTAGGTACCCTCAGTGGACAGGGGAATACACGCTCCAAGCGCCGTTTTTTGGCGGCTGGCTGCGTTAACATCACTCAGCGTACGTCCGGTACGCTTCATTCCGTTGCCTTACCAGCCACCGAAATCCGGTACTTGGGGCGTGTGTTCCCTTGTCCACTGAGGGTAAAGACGGCAA